>Ga0304730_1000050_pt1 | contig 140297 bp, 133 predicted proteins | sample M_130628_MF_Meta_FD_190474 | JGI IMG/M metagenome (GOLD analysis project Ga0304730, IMG submission 190474) | Freshwater microbial communities from Lake Montjoie, Canada to study carbon cycling - M_130628_MF_MetaG (v2) (version 2) | ecosystem: Environmental > Aquatic > Freshwater > Lake... | reverse complement strand
TCATCTTTACACATTTTCCACACACCTTCAAAAGCTGAGGTATATCCCATTATACCATTTGTACTGAAAGCCCAAAGATGTGCCAAACTTCCTGTGTTACACATATCGTAACTGTATAATAAGTTCATTTTACCATCTTCACACATATAGACTTTCATAACCGACATATCTCCACCACCATCATAGGAAATAGTTAAAACTTTTCCGTCCATTCCACTTGTAAAATAGGAACCATAACAATGAGCGTCGTGATGACTTACTCTTTCGTAATTGTTGTTTGTAATTTGGTTCGCAAATCTATCGGTTAGGGGTTCAACAAATACCCTATGGTCAGAGTCTAATATCTTTAAATCACAATAGTCTTCCACAACTTTTGATGATTGTTCTGCAACTGCATCAAAGTTATCTCCAGCTTTAATACGGGTGATTCTTTCTTCTTCAATACAACAAACAATTTCACCATCAATTACAAGTGATGTTGCTGGACTATGAGACCCACCAAAAAAACCATAAATTGAACTCATGTTGTCTTTGTAATTAAAACGTTATTTAATACTAAGAAATCTAATCCATTCTCAATAAAACTTTTTATGGCATCTCTGGGTGTTTCTACCATTGGTTCTCTTGGACCATTAAAACTTGTGTTGAGTAATACTGGTACTCCCGTCTTTTTATGGAATTTTTTAATTAACGAATAAAACCTGAAATTATTTTTTTCAGTTACTGATTGGTGTCTCGCGGAATAATCTATGTGAGTTACTGCGGGGATTTTATTTCTCCATTCTTCTTTTACTGTTGTAGTTACCAACATGTATGGTGAGTAAACGTCTGATTCAAAAATTTCTGATTGATGTTCAAACAAAACAGCTGGAGCAAATGGTCTATACCATTCTCTTTTCTTAATATCTGAATTGATATGTCCCGTCATCCAAGACTTAATTGGTGATGCAAGTATTGAACGATTACCTAATGCTCTTGGACCAATTTCAGAACCTCCTTGGAACCAACCAATTACTCTGTTTTGTGTTAACCAATAAGAAACATCTTCAATTAATTTTTCAAAGTCATCATATTTTTCAAAAACTAAATGAGGAAATTCATTTAATGTTGAATTTATTTCTTTGTCGGAATATGGTTTTCCAATATATGGGTTTAAAGGTTCAACAATATCAATATCAATAAGTTGTTGATAAGCGTACCACGCACATCCCAATGGGATACCGCTATCATCTGCGGGAGGAAGGAAAAAGCAGTCTTCAAATAATCCTGAATTTAATATTTTTTCATTTGAATTACAGTTCAAGAATGAACCACCAGCAACACATATATTTTTAGAATCAGTTAGTGTTTTTGCCTTTTCTGCAAGCATTAAAGAAACTCTCTCTTGTTCTCTTTGATAAATTCCTGCAACACAAGCTCTTGAGAAAAAATCTGAATTGTAATTAACTCTTGGATAAATTCTTTTGTTAGGGATAAAAATATCTCCGTCTTTTTCAAGTATAAAATAAGGTGCTTCGTTTACAATATCTTGGTCGGCATAAGACGCAAGACCCATAAGTTTACCTGCTGGCCACGTATTATGGTTTGGTTCAAAAATTAATTGTAATGAACCTTCAGAATATACGGTACCAACGGAAACACCATCTTCAGTTTCCAAAGGAACTGGAAATTTAATCCATTTTTTGTAAACTTCAGTATATTCATTTTTCTTAATGTGATATATTGAAATTCCTTCACTCCAATCTTGACGAGTTTCTATTTTTTCTTCATAGACATCTTTATACCAAAGTGGTAGTTTATTGAGATGACTCAAAATACTACCAGACGCGTCGGCAACAACAACCACAGCTTCGTCAAAACCTGAGCTAAAGAAAGACGAATATGCGTGAGCTAAATGGTGAGGTAAAAATTTCGTTTTATTTGTTAAATCAACTTTGAAATGTTTTCTCATTTGTTCGTCTATATCATCAACCATTTCGGTTGTACTATAAACAAATAAATCAATCTCTTTATAAGTTATTCCCAAATAATCTAAACAATAATTAATTGAATCATAAGGTATTGTTCCTCCTTGATATGCACCGTCGTGTTTTATTCTTGAAAGTCTTTCTTGGGTAATACCCACGGCAACTTTTCCGTTTTCAATTATAACTGCGCCCTTATCATGGCCAACAGAAAATCCTAATGTCCTCATTATTTTGATATTTTTAAAAAATTATTCTTGTTCTTCCTTCGTTGCGCTTGTATCCATATTAACAGCGTTTCCTTCAGGAATGTCATCATCACATTTGTAGATGTGAACTTGGTTTTCAAATTTGAAAACAATAACTTTTTTAACTTCTTCTCCTAATTTAATTTCTCCAACAACATCAACAACAATTCCTTCGTTTTCTTTAAGGATTAGTCCCAATGCTCTTGCGAATATTAGAGATGCGTTTATTAAGTCTTGAGGGCCGTCTTGGTACCCTTCTTCGTTTGGTTTTAAATGATTTTCTTGCATTTTATTCAGTTTGTGTACTTTTTATTTCTTCTATCTCATTAACAGCCTTTGGATTTTTTTCTTTGTAAATCTCCAAAGCAGCTTCGTATCTACCAGCTTCAATAAAATTTTCAAATGATTTGTCGTAAAGACTATCTGATAATTTTGTTAAACTATCAATTTTATTACTTTGAACTTTTACAGTCATAATACTATTATTCCACATTACAATTGACCATAATAATGTTAAAATTGATGATACCAACCCAGCTTTTAATGTAGTTTCTATTTTCATGTTATTTAAATTTAATAATTTTTTTTACGAAAAAAAGGATTTTTGATAATCATTCCAAACACTTTGTAATTTTTGATTTTCTCCTACCAAAGTTGGAACAAAAGGTTTTTGCGTCATTGTTAATTTCGCCTCTTCAGGGGTTTTATTTCCCTTCCTTAAATTACATTTAAAACAAGATGTGACAAGATTGGTCCATTCGTTTCCACCACCTCTTGATTTGGGTATAACGTGGTCTAATGTTAAGTCTTTGTTAGACCCACAATACACACATTGATAATGGTCACGTTTATAAATTCTTGGTCTGCTAGCTCTAATTGTTCTTGTTTTGTGTTTGATATAATTCAATAATCTGATGATTAACGGGCGTACAAATGTCTTATACCCTGTAAAAATAGGATTCTCATCTGATTTTATAATCTCAGCTTTACCCTTGTCCACAAGTACAAATCCCCGCCTAATACTCGTCACATTTAGTGGGGTATAATCGTAATTCAAAACCAACACGTTACTCATTATAGTAATTTTTACAAATATAGTTTATTTTTTAATAGAAACAAAAAAGGGGACGAATGTTCTCGTCCCCTTTTGATATACTACAGATTTAGCAATAGTTTATGGTTCGAGATTGTTTAATTCTCATTACATCTACGTTCTCATACGTTGTCGTTGTTCCCAAAAGACACTGTTTATTTCTGTCTATCATAATAATAAATATCAACAAAAATTTTGTAGAATCAAATTAATTATTATCTTTGTGGTATATTAAAACAAATACTATGAAACTTAAACAACTTTTCCTTGCGGTGATGGTAACCGTATTAGCAATCTCTTGTACCAAACAGGATATTATTATTGATAAAAAAGAAACCTTAACTCAAGTTAATGCCACCGCATCGGTTGCATCAACATCAACACCTGAAACAAATAATAAAGCTTACATCTTTGTTGAGCCGTATACAAAATATGTAATGGTTGCAAATTATCTTAATACGGTAACTCAATCGTTAAATAAAACACGTTTTTTAGGTTTCTTCGTTGGACCTGGCGCGTCAGTTCAACACAACTTACTTTATTACATTGATATGCCACATTGGTATGATGGAAGATTACCATCAGTAATTGAAGCTGAAATTCCACAAGTTAGTGGAGGTACAGATTCTTTTGGAAATACTAAAATTGCATATAATTTTACAACCGTTAAAATACCAAAAAATACTGTATCGGGTTTTGGATGGATTAACATTTTAATTCCTGTTTCTGCAATGTCTAATGATACAAAAAGACAGAAAACAATTTATACATATGAGAAGATAGGAAACACATTGGTAACCAACGGAACCGTTCAAGGAAGGTCATATAACATGAACAGTGTGATGTATTCATATACTTTCAACTATCAAGGAAATAGAATACCAAAAGGAGTTTATCGTTTATATACAACATATCCTGACACAGGTAATAGAGCTAATTTAAACACAACAAATGATTACTACTTAAGAGGTAATGGAAATTAATTGACTTTGGAACATATTTATAATATTATTACACTATGAGACATTTGAATTTAAATACAGGGAACACGCCGACAACACCTAATGGTGATACGGGCACTCTATGCTTAGATTCAGATACTGATGTTGGATAATTAAAAAATGAAGCCAAATATTAAAACCCTGAATCTTGAAAGTTCAGGGTTTTTTTATTATTGGATATAGAGTAGTTGACCAATAGGTAGGTCCCTTGCTTTGGGAGCAAGTGCGTGCAGGTTCGAACCCTGTCTACTCTACTATGAAAAAAGAAAAACATCCATTTTGGAGTATTACGACTTTGTTTTTAGGAATAATATTTGTATTTTTGTCTCCAGTGATAGTAGGTTGGAATTTGTGGTTATTTGTAAGAGTCTCCTTAGCTCAGCGATAGAGCGATTCGCTGTTAACGAATAAGTCCCTGGTTTGAACCCAGGAGGAGACGCAAAAAGGATTGTTGGTGAAGTTGGTTATCATGCTACCCTGTCACGGTAGAGTTCACGGGTTCGAGTCCCGTACGGTCCGCAAAGTGGGTAAAACGTGTAGTAACCACAGGAATGATATCTTCCACTACACTCTCGCAGTAGTCGTATAATGGTTATTACTTCACCTTGCCAAGGTGGAGACGGAGGTCCGATTCCTCTCTACTGCTCAATAAGCGGATTTCGCCTAGTTGGTATGGCATCACACTTCCAATGTGAAATAGGGTCGGTTCGAGCCCGATAATCCGCTCAAGGGGTGTGTGGGAACCCATGAATATGTGATGAACATATACCCACAAATTGCCTCCTTAGCTCAGCTGGTAGAGCGTATCATTTGTAATGATAATGTCGTTGGTTCGATTCCGACAGGAGGCTCAAAATTTATATTTATGAGTATTTTTATTGGATACTACCTTGTATGTGTAGTATATTGTTTTTATCAGTTGTTTAAAAACCTTAATAACAGGTATAGTGATGACCCCACAGGTGGTTCACCTGAATTAGACACCATTATGGTTATGGTGATGGCTTGGTTATTGGCACCAATTGATGTATCTTTAACTTGGATTAGATGGTACAAAGAAGCGGAAATTGTTAGAAGGAGACAAACAAAAATATTTTAATGCCATATTCAGATAATTTAAAAGTTTTTTGGTTTACACCTATGAGGGCGGCAACTCGTTCATGCGACATTATAATGCGACATTTAGACTTTACAGATTTATCACACAGGTTTTTAGAAGACAAATTACATGAACAATATTATTGTGTGTCTAATATTAGAAATCCGTATTCTAGATTAGTTTCAATCTATCACATATATTGTCATCATCAAAAAAGAGAACCAAATGATTTTAGGAATTGGGTAATCAAAAAATTGCGAGAAGAGGTTGAGTTCCCAATTCAAACTTTAAATTATCAGATTAATTTATCAAAAATATATTCTTCTTGTAATAGATTTCCTGATTATTTAATAAGACAAGAATTTCTTGAAGAGGATATTAGAAATTTATGGTTTATAAAAGAAAATATGTCTGAAGAATTAGAAATTATAATTCAAGATAACATTGTAAATAACGGGTATTTAACTGAATTTGGAAAAAGGAACCCTTGGCAAGAATATTATAATAATTCATTGTCAAACTACGTTTATAACTTTTTAGAAAAAGATTTTCAATTATTTGGATACGACAAAAACTCTTGGAAAAATGGCACACCCTAATGTACATGCAAAATCATCCGCCAAAAAATTTGGTGGAAAACCAGAAGATTACATCCATTTACATGAATGGTTAGATGAGACCAAAGGATGGTTTGGAGATTCTTTACACAGAATGTTTAGACATCATAGTGAAGGTATTTTTGAGATGGAAAAACGTTTTGGTACTGAATTCCTTAATAGTGATGGTAAAATAGTTTACACCAGATATGTTGGAGAACAACATGTTAAAGAAGATTGTAACAACTATATTCCGTCAGCTAAAGAATGGGTTAATAACATATCAACCAACCAAAGACCTCAATGGATGACCAGAACACTTAAACTTGAAGACTAATATTTATTATTATGAAAAGAAAAAAAGTGAATTCATTTAATATATTAACCCCTGAGGATAAACAATACCTTAGAAGAGTTTGTAGATACCTCGCATCACTTGGAATGCAAGACGGAAGTATTGAGATGGATATTGACAATAGCGCCGATTTTGATTTTAATGACATAGATTGGGAACATGAGGGTAGTCATTTTTCAAACAATTATAGTGCCGAAGTACCTGATGGTTTAGTACCAATATTGAAAAAAATAGGAGATTATATTCAAGAAAATGGAATATTCCAAGTACCTGATGAAGAAGATTTAAATTACGAAAGAATTGATTTTGATATTGATTGTGAAAAATCAGAAATATCAGTAAATCATTGGTGGACATTTTATCAAAGAGGTGATGGTAATAGTGTTGAATGGGATAGTGAAGAAGGAAAAGATATTTTTGAGGAATGGGAAAAAGATGGAGTTCTTGATGACCTTGAGGTTCCAAATGACGGCATATTAACTGTAAAATATAATGGTTCAGGTGACTCAGGATATATTGAAAGTAGTTTTGAAGAAAACGGTGATGGAGTACCTACTTCAATAGAGGATTGGTGTTATAGACAACTTGAAAATAACTTTGGTGGGTGGGAAATTAATGAAGGTTCAGATGGCGAATTTATATTTAACTTCCATGAAATGACGATTGAATTAAATCACACCTATAATGTAGAGGAAAACGCTCACGATACCATCTACGAAGAAAGTTTTGCAGAGTAACTTTTTTTTATTATCTTTGTAATATATTGGTTCGGTAGCTCAGCTGGATAGAGCACAAACCTTCTAAGTTTGGGGTCAAAGGTTCGAATCCTTTCCGAATCACAAGGTCATATCTTCAGGTACCCATACAGCGGTGAGATGGGTTAAATAAGATACAATTTCTCGGCGCTGGAAGTAGAATGCCTGTCTGATGTGATTATGCCCCGATGGTGAAATGGTAGACACTCAAGTCTTAGGAACTTGTGACGTAAGTCGTGTCGGTTCGAGTCCGACTTGGGGTACACTTGATACTTTAATAAAAAGGTATATATTTATAATAACATGAACACTACAATGCGTCATATAGTCTTTAGTAAACAACAAGAAATTTGTTGGTATGAGATTATGCCTTGTAGTTCAGACGTGTAAATGATTTGGTAATTCCTGAAGAGAGTTATATATACAGACCCTGAACGACAGAAATGAAGTTCGGGGTTTTTTTATTTTTGGTTCTTTGAAATATTGGTTGTAAATTTGCTAAATGCTCGGTTCGACTATCGGTTAGGTCATCAGGTTTTCATCCTGAAAAGACGGGTTCGATTCCCGTACCGAGTACAAGATGATGGCATAAGAGAGGACGAATTCCGAAAGGATAAGGTTACTAATCCCTGCCGTAAACGCATTGAGAGAGTCAATGGTGTCATCATTTATAGTCCTTTAGCTCAGTTGGAAGAGCACTTGGTTTACATCCAAGGTGTCGTAGGTTCGATTCCTACAGGGACTACAAAAAATGACAAAGTCGGAAGTAAAACCCGTCCAAAGTCGGAAGTAAAAACAAGACAAAATCGGAAGTTATGAAATATATTTTTAGAGGTCATATTGTGTTTGAGTACAAACCAGATGAAAAAAGAGATAAAGTGGTTCAAGGTAAGATTCATGATGCAATTCCTGCATTTGATTTTTGTCATATGATTCCTGAGGATTATAGATTGTTAGGAGAGTTTTTTAACACAGTTTATAGGCATACTCAAGGAGAAGATGTACCTTTGGAAGATATTGAAGTGAATTAATGGTGACGTAGCTCAGTTGGTAGAGCACTTGCCTGAAGAGCAAGGTGTCGTCAGTTCGATTCTGACCGTTACCACAACAGACCTTGTAGCTCAGTTGGTAGAGCACTAAACTTTTAATTTAGGAGTCCCGAGTTCGAGTCTCGGCGGGGTCACAAAAAATGTATATTATGAAAGCAATACTTGAATTTAACTTACCTGATGACCAACAAGATTTTGATTTGGCAAATAGTGGTCTCAAATTTTGGAGTGTACTATGGGAATTGGACCAGTCTTTGAGGTCTAAGACAAAATACGCGTCTGATGATTTACCAAAAGATAAGTATGATGCTTATCAAGAAATAAGGGAAGAACTCCGTGAACTAATGTCAAACAATAACATCAGTTTTGACATGGTTCATTAGAAAAATATAATAAATAATTAAAATTATGGCAACATTAGAAACACAATATAAAAACTTTCTTTTAGATAATCCTGATTCAAAGTTTACCTTTGAGGAATGGAAAGAATGGTTTGGAAAACAACTGGTAGAATCCATTAAAAATATGGAAAGAACATTTAATAGTGATGACTTGTCTTGGATTGCATTCAGTTTATTAGAATATAGTCGCTCAATGGATTATGAAGGTGATTTAAGTGATTGTGGTAATGAAATTGGGAATATGGTTGGGAGTAAATATAAAAATATGACTGAGGGTGAGATTGAAGATTTTATCACAGGAATAAGACATGGGATTTCATTAACAAATGGAACCCATTAAAATAAGGTCAGTTGGCCGAGTGGCTTAGGCGATAGTCTGCAAAACTATTTACACAGGTTCGAATCCTGTACTGACCTCATGAGAAAAAAACAAATAGACCAAATGGTCAAGGCAATTAAAAAGGTGACGAAGAAAGCCTGTAAGAATAAGAAATCTGCTCGTAAGTTTCTTGTTAAGGCTGGAATTATAAAAAAATAATGCGTGTGTAGCTCAATTGGTAGAGCACTAGTCTCCAAAACTAGGAGTTTCAGGTTCGAGTCCTGACATGCGTGCAGAGGTTGATTGGGGAATGATACAGGTTAGCCTGTTGGTGGAGCTCAAAAAGCATTGGCCGACTGTATCGGAGTTGAAACCAACGTTAGTAATGCCAATCATAAAAGGAGTTGTCCACTCGACCATCTTCTCCTTTCCTGTTTTTTGGGAGTATTGCCTAGTGGCAATGGCAGGACACTGTAAATGTCCCCTCTTTTGAGTTCGTTGGTTCGAGTCCAGCTACTCCCACAAAACTTACCTCAGGCGGTGAAACCGTGTGATGGCCGATGAATGAAAGTGACGCACTTAATGGCCGTGGCCCGTAAGGGGATAAAACATTCATATGGTAGGTTTTTGGGACCCTTAGCTCAGTCGGTTAGAGCAAATGACTCATAATCATTAGGTCCACGGTTCGAGCCCGTGAGGGTCCACAATTTTATCCTCTGGTGTAACGGTAACACAATTGGTTTTGGTCCAATTATTTAAGGTTCGAATCCTTAGGGGATAACTTCGGTTCCATAGTTTAATGGAAAAACATTTCGCTACGGACGAAAAGAGTTGGGGTTCGAATCCCTATGGGACCTCAAAATTGCGGTGTAGTTCAGTGGTAGAACACTTGATTCATATCCAAGTCGTCAGAAGTTCAATTCTTCTCACCGCAACACATGGTGGCTATAGCCTAATGGTAGGGCGGAAGCTTGTGGCGCTTCATGTGAGAGTTCGATTCTCTCTAGTCACACAATGAGGTAGAGAAGGATTCAGTAGAAACTGATGCGGCCGTCGCACAATATCGGGGTTGGAGCACAGGGCTCCTATACGTGATGTAACCCGAGGCCAAACCCCTTTTGGGTGCTTCTACCTTATTTTATTGGAGTATAGCTCAGTTGGTTAGAGCGTCATCCTGATACGGTGAATGTCGGTGGTTCGAGTCCACCTACTCCAACAATGGAGAGTTGGGAGAGAGGTTTAATCCAATAGTTTGCTAAACTGTCGTACTCCTAAAGGGTACCGCTGGTTCAAATCCAGCACTCTCCGCAAAATAATTTAACCTATAAATTGACTAATTAGATAAGTTTTTATATATTTATAGTCTTATAAGTTATTAAACATTAACCTAAAAAAAAAAGAACATGAAAAAAATCCTAGCTATCTTGTCAATCATTGCATTGGCATCTTGCGGAACAGGAACATCAACTGAAGTAAAAACTGATTCAACTGCTGTTGTAGCTGATTCAACTAAAGTAGATTCTACAGTTATTTCTGTAGACCCAGCAAAAGCTGAAACTCCTAAGGCAGAAGAAGTTAAATAATATAACTTTCTGTAAAAAAATTAACCCACCAATTGGTGGGTTTTTTTATTTTAATAACTTTTTAATTTTTTCTATATTTTCATAAACTTTCTTCTTTTTTCTTTCTTCCTCTTCTTTGTTTTCTTTTCTAAATAAGTCTCCGATTTTTTTGAATGGTGCAACAATTGCATCTTTAACCCAAGGGTCAACTTTTTCACCAGTATATCCCCACCTTTTTTGTTTTAATTCACCTGTATCTTTATCATATTTGTCTTTGAATATGGTCAGTGGTGCGGTTAGAATTGCTCCCATTAATGGGTCTGAAAATGTAGGGTCTTTTGTTCTTGTTCCTTTATTATCTTTTACTTTGTCATTACCAACATAATATTCAATAGTTATTTGATTTTTACAAGAGCTATTGTATTTGGTTGTTACGATTCCTGAAACAGGGCTTTTTATTTTTGTGTTTGAGTCCTTTGGTATCGTTAAAATACCTAAATACTCTTTGATATCTTTACCCAAATTAATATCTCCTTTTTTTAATCTAATTTTGGTTCTATTGGTGTCAAATTTACTAACTTCAACATCAGTATCGGTTTTACCTAAAAGGGTTCCATCACTTATTTGTTGTCCGTTTTTAACCGCTAATTGTGAAATATTACAGAATTGTAAATAAAATCTTTCTTTACCTTTAGTCGTTTGTTCTTTAATACCCGCCCCTGCTTGAAGTTGGGATACTAATGGGCCTGCAATATTGTTTACAAATGTTGCATCGTTTGTTTTAAAGTCTAAATTTGCTTTTGGTGTTGATGTAGTTGTTCCTGACATTGAAGTGGAACCCGAACCAGTAATTGTTCCACCACCACATTTTAAACTACCATCAGCATTTAAAAACTCAGTAATTTCGTGACCAGTTTCAACTCCAATGTGTACATGGTCATAATTTACGGATTTAGGTGATTTCATTACATACCCAAGAAATTGTCCACATTGAATATTATCTCCTTGTTTTACACTTACGGTTGTCAAATGAGTATAATAAACGTCAGGAAGGTTATTTTCACTATCTACAGTAAATCCGTACCCATATAATCTCTTACCTTCAGTTTCAATAACATCTGTACCGTTATCTTTCAAAGTAATTACCTTACCTGAGGCAATTGCATAAACAGGAGTATTTGGTGCTGCCGCTATATCCCAAGCGTTTCCACTTTGCCAACCTGATTGACCAGCATGTGCTCCACTGGCAGGTATTTTTACTTGAGTTCCACCAAGTAATTCATTACTTGTTGCGGATGCTTCGTTAACAAATGACTTGTTTTCATTAAGAATTTTATCAAATGACTTAAGTATTCTTTTAACATTATTTGATTCCTCTTTGATGCCAACACTTGATTTAAGTTGAGATATAATCGGGTTGGCTATATTATTAATGAATGTGGTATCGTTTGTTTTAAAATCTAAGTTTCCTTTTGGTGCGGTTGTACCTGACGTTGAACTTGATGTTGGAACTGATGTTGAACTTGATGTTGGAACTGGTCCTGTTAAATTAACACCCGATTTATTTATATAATCCATTGGGTCAACATATTGACCATCTTTTTTAAGAGTAAAATGTAAATGTCTTCCGTCGCTTCTACCACGTCCTGGGTCACCTGCACCTCCACCACTAATTGCAATAACATCCCCTTGTTTAACTTGTTGACCAGAAGTAACATTTATTTTTTGTAAATGACAAAATCCTGTTCTATATCCATCGGCATGGTCAATAACAATTGTACCACCACATGGGTATTCGTCAGCGGCAACTGTTACAACAACACCATCAGCAGGCGCTTTAACTTCCGCAGCATTTGCTGCCAAATCAACACCATTATGCAATTTACCCCACCTTTGTCCAAATCCTGAACCAGCAGATGTTTGGTCTAATGGTGAATTAATGGCGGCTTCATTAACAAATGATTTATTCTCATTAAGAATTTTATCAAATGATTCAAGTATTTTTTTAATGTCTGTGCTCCTCATATGTTATATAAATACAACAATTTGAAATAAAAAAACCGAGCGAACTCGGTTTATCTATTAGATGAATAACTTAATACTTTTTTTCCTGTAGGTTGAACTATATTTGTTGGTTCTTTACTTAATGGTTCAGGTTGAACTTCTTCTAAGACTTTAGTCTCCACTTCATTTAATTGAACTTTTTTTGGTTTGGGTTTCTTTTCCTCAACTAATCCAAATTTGAACCATTTGTACCATACCCTTTCGTGGGCGTAATATAAAAATGGTTTGAAAATTAATTCAATAAAACCAAAAGCGGTTCCAAATCTAATATCTCCTGTTGCCCACCACATGGCAAAAAATCCGATTAATGTACTGATAATTCTATAACTAATTGTTTTAGCTAAATGTCTTTTTGGTGATACTTTATAACTCATACGATTTAATATCTGGGATTCCACCTATTGGTTCAAATCCACCGTCTCTAATGAAGTTTATTCCAACAGCCCGTTGGATTGGGTTTTCAGGGTCCATATCGTTTAAAACGACTCTTGTACCTCTTCCACAGTCCATAACAATTTGATGATATTTTACACCAAGAGTTTCAAGCTCTTGTTTGGTCATCAACTCATAACTTGAAGGACGTGCTGTAGTTATAATTATCACCGACCCTGAATTGTAATGGTTATTTACGTAATCAATTACATCTTGAATGGGTGTTAATACTGCTGTGGCTAATTCATTAAATTTACGATACTTCACAATTGTACCGTCTATATCCACAAATAATGTGGGGTTTTTTGTTACTTTACTCATAATGCTTTTAAATTATAGGTCAGAGGTTGGTGGGTATTACCTAGGAGCTAGCTTCCGTTTACCACTGCAGATGGCTACACCAACTTGACCCTGTTTTGAAACTTAAGACTTTTTACACTCTTCCATCTCAATTCTGTTTTTTAAATCTAATTCAAGAATTTTATTTTTCCACTCTTTCCAAATTTCAAAATCTTGTAAATCTTGAATTGTCTTTTCATGAAGTAGGACAAACCCCTCAGGAGCAACTCCTACATACCTTCCTTCAACTATCTTATTTATATCTATCATCTTTATTCATTTTATCTCCCAACCAAAATGCGCCCCCTGCAATTGCTAAAATTATTATTACAATAGAAACAAGCCCTATTATTAAATTAAATACCTGATGTAGTATTGTCATCATTTAATAGTTTTATGATTTTATCTTTTAATCCTGTTTGTTTAATCCCTTCACTACTTTTTGGTGTGAGTACAAAATTGGTCAAACCCCAATCCATTTCCATTTCACCCCAACTCTCGTGAGTCTGTGGTATTCCCATATTCAAATCATCTACTGCAACCCATTCTGTGACCTCTGGATGGTCTTTAAGGTATTGAAGTATCTCTAAGGACCTTGACTGTTCTAAATTCCACTGACGAGACCATGGGAAGTTTTTAGGTTCTTGAAATTGACCTAACTTTTTGGTAAATCCGATTGGTTTTTTTGAGATTCCTTGGGATAAATAATACCCACCTAATTCTTCTAAAGTTGCATGAAATCTCCAATCAGAAGATACTACAATCTCTGCTCCTGTTTCTTCTAAAATTTCATTTAAAATTTTAATAGATTTCTTATCAAAATCATCAAATCTTACATCAACTGGCGCTTCGCTGAGTAAATTACTTGACTCAGGATTTGCGGAGCGATATTTCGCCCATTTTTTTGTACGACCCCCCCAATTATTTGATAAACAGATTACTCCATCATTATCTAAAAATATGACTTTCATAGTCTACAAAGATAAATAAATTATCTTTCATATCCAAATAAATCAAAATGGTCCGAAGAAATATTATAAATGATTTCTTTAATATGTGGTGTTAGATACTCATCAGGGTTAAGTTGGTTATAACTTTTGTTTATTTTTTTATCGCAAAAGTTTTTTAAAACACCAGAACTGGTTAAATCAGAATCTCTGATAAATGGTATTTTTATTATGTCGTCATATAGATTTTCAGTTCTGATTAAATAATTGGGCATTCTATCTTTAAAAAAAGATGAAAATTTGAATATAGGTAAGATAGTGTTTTTTACGATTCTTTCATCTATAAATTTTTCAAAATTATCAACACTTAGGTTTTTTGCATCACTTTGATACTGATACAGTGATAGTGCTCTATAATAAGGATTTCTTATTGCACAGATAAATAATAATTCATCATGATTCGGGGGAAAAATTGTATTATGTCCAAAATGAGTTGTTTGATTTGGTATTATCTTATGAATTTGATTAGTTTCTGTATCCATTACAACGGACGAAAATTCAAAATAACCTAATACCCATGATATTAAATTAGTTGCACATTTGGGAGGTAACCACACAAATGTTTTATGTTTTTCTGATATTGTATAAGTTTGCATTTTCATTTAAATAAGTATTTATGTTAATTAAGATAGGTCAAACGACATAAATTTTAAACGTTAAAATATGACAGATGGTGACAAACAGAAAAACGTGGAGAAGAACGTTTCAAGACAATCTCTCTCAAATATTTTTAATGCTGGCATTGTTTTTCAATCCTTTTGGGTTCGATGCCGTTCAGTATTCCCTAATATTACTGACAGGAAGTTTATGGAAAGCGAACTTCGTTTTGTATTGTATTGCGGGGCTTTTCTTTGGATTGTATATCTACTTTCGCAAATTATCTAAAGAGCTTTGAGCTCACCTGATTTGAATGCTTCAAAATTAGGACCTTTAACTAATAAGAAGTCCTTACCTACTTTTCTATAATTTAAAATTCCTGCATTTTTGGCTGCCGAAAAGAATGTTGCAAACTGACCTCTCCAATTAACCGAAGGGTAGAATTTATCACTTCCTGAATGGGAATACAATTTTTTACCGTCAACAACTTTAGAATCAAGTTTACCTATATTTTCCAAGAAATCTAACTTAGTACCGATTTCACCTTTGTCTAAATAATCAACTAATTTTTTAATTAATCCTTTGTTTTTACTAAACTTATATCCACCGTAAGATGCATTCCAAACTTTTGATGTCCCAACGACTTTTTGTGTAAGTTTTGGATTAGTTACGATGTGGTCCAATACTCTATGTGCAATGTGTCTTCTAACACCTTCAGCGGTTTCTGCAGGAGTTTTACCAAGATAGTATGTTGAATCAATTCCCCACTCCTCAAGACCAAGGTCCTGAATGTCATCTCCTCTTATATCATCATCACCCATAAATCCTATACTAGCGATGAAATTTTTTTCATCTTTAGATTTATATGTGACAAAAATTCTATATCCATCAATTAATTTATTCTCATTATCTGAGTCTAAAGATATGGTTAAAATACCTTCCGTATGACCAAAATCTGAATTAGATAAATTTTGAAATCCTCTAACAAGTGTTGATAAAGTATAAGTTGAATTTAAGTAGTTTTTTTTATCTGCAGAAGTTTCACCTACAGAATTAAATGCTTCTGTTAAAAACTTATCAGTCATTGACCCCGCAAATATTCTATAATCTGCCTTTATTGCGTCAATCATTTCATCAAACGCATATTCAAATATTTCAATCTCCCTTTGACCCATTGGTGAATCTTGGGAGTCCCAATATCTTGGTTCTCCACCATCATCAAAATGAATTGCAACTTTTGAGTACTTTTTGTTTGTGGACTTGGCTTTATTAATTATGAAATATAATCCTTGACGACCTGCGGTGTATCTATTAAAATGTCCTGAGTCTTTTGATGATACACACCATTTTGTATTTGAACCGTATTTACAAGATGCTTGCTCAGTTTTTGGTTGAATAACTACAAAGTCACCTTTTTCGTAAATCTTTTTTGCTTGTCCTTCTAATTCTTTATCCTTGTTTTTGGTTCTTACAAAATTGACTACACTTTCAAGTTCATTTAAGGATACGTATTGATTTATATCTTTTTTAGGAAATTGACTTGAATATTTATCAAAATCTTTGACCAATTCTACAATATATTCAACATCATCATCAAAATTTTCCGATTCAGGGTCTACATTTTTAAGTACCCAATCTGTGTATTTGTGATTAAAGTCTACCAAATCGGAAATATTCAAAATAAAGTCTAACCCAGTACCACCCTCAAACTTGTTGGCATATTTTTTCTTTAAATCTTCTTTTCTGCCTTCTGTTAATAAGATACCCATGAATTTCATATTCATAAATACCTTTTATTTCCAAAACAATTGGATTCCAAGAATAACAAAACTTAATAAAAGACAAACCGATGTTTTAAGGGTAACAGGTTCTTTTAACATAAACCAAGACATAATGCTAAAAACAATAACTCCAAGACAAAATCCAATGATTCTATTTGGCCAAGTTTGACCATCCCATAAATTAACCATTTGTCTGCTAGCTAAAATAACGTAATAACTAATTGGAATACCAATCAGTGTCATCATAAATGGATTCTCTTTAATCCATTTATTCCACAAGTGTCCTTGTAATTGATAAAAAGTGAAAATTTGGGATATTGTATATATAAAAAAAATAAATAACCCGATAAATAATTTGTTCATTGTCACAAATATAGTAAAAATTTGTGACAAAAAAACCCCATCCGAAGATGAGGGTTTAATATTATAATGATATATTTTCCTTCAAATAGTCACACATATAGTCTTGACAAGTCTTTGGTCTAATTTCGTAAATTGAACATGCTTTGATTTGTGTATTATAAAAAATACACGGTTTTTTCATACTTGAAAAGTTAATTTTTAAAGCAGGATATGAGTTAGGATTTTGCCAAGTTGACTTATTTGGAAAAATAGTTTTACCTTTTTCGTAACTATAAAAAATTTCATCAAATTCAAATTCACGACCAAATTTTTCATTCAATTTAGTTAAGAATTCTTCGGAATCAGCATGTGGACCAATAATGAAATCACGGTCTTCAATTGAGCAACAACTACCGTGATAGCCTGGACTACCCCAACATTTGTTACTACATATATCGCATATTTTACTCATAATTTAAAAAAAATGGTAATCTTTTCAGATTACCAAGTGGTGGACCCGAGCGGAGTCGAACCGCTGTGTTTCCTGCTCAACAATAAGTGACTACATGTTTAGTACAACATTGTTTCTCAATGTTACGAAATATCAGGTCTGATGTATGTGAGAAACCTACCTGCAAACAACTTGGTCTCAGAATTATTTTAAAGGAGCTCTGACCTGTGACCCCTATAGTGGACTTCTGTTCCTAGGTTATATGTCCTAACCGACCCGAGACTGTTCTGTACTAATTAAGCACCAACAGTAACAGCTTCTCTAGTTAAACCTAAAGCAGCCATTTTAGCAAAAGTATTGCCATTTGAATTTTTTCACCATGGATTTAAGTCATAGATGAATTCTGACTACATGCCACCTACCCCTGACACCTGAAATCAAATCCAAGGCGGGCCCATATTTTAAAGAACTGAAACAAAGGTAAGTATAAATATGTTATTTTCCAAACAAATGTGGGTAGTATTCCTCATAGAAAGGAAATATATCGTCATCTTTTGTGACTTCTACAACACCAATACCTAAATAAGTCCCTTTAACTGAATCATATTGGTCGGTAAATTCGTAAGTTTTTCTGTGTTTCTTTTTGATGTCATCCCATGCCATTTTTGATGGTACGGAAGATTGACTGATAATATCGTGAAATATAATATACTTGGCACCTAAATTTAGTGCTCGTTGATAATCTTCTTTAATGCACCAATATAGGTGACATCCATCAATAAAAACACAATCAATGTGAGGTTCTGGTTTATGTATTTTTGGTCCTATATTATAAAACAAATACACGTCGTTAGAATCATTTTGTAAATAAGTGAATCTGTTTCCTGTAAATTTATTTTGATATGTATCTAATATTTCTGAGGCGTCAATAAAATCATTTGCAAATGATTCAATATATGGATTGTTTGTTCTTAGAACTTCATTCATTATTATAAAAGTCCCACCCCACCTTACACCAATCTCAAAATAAGAATTAATTTCTTTGTCCCTGAGGTATGTAATTAACTTACTTAATTGATTTGGGTATTGCCAAAACTTGATTCCCCAACCCATATTAGGTTCAAATTCTTTCGGCATTTCAAACAACTGCTCGTCATTCATTCCAAACGTAGGCAAAATATTTTCAATCTCTTCTTGAGTTGAATTTTTCCAGTCAAAGTCTTTGACAGACTGGATTGCCTCTTCAATTGTTTTCATGTGAAAAATATAGAATATTTTAAGTATTTATAAACAATATGGCATCATACGATACTTTTATGGCTTTGAAGGATTACGTTAGAGGTAAAATTCAAAAAGGGGAATTAGAAGATTCTGACTCAGACATCTATCATGTTAGAGAAGATAGGTCTAACCGTGGACAAAGTGTTGTTAAACTAGGGTTTAACGATAAGAAATTTTGGGACAGAGTAGGTTTACACGAAGATGATGTTTGGTTTATGAAAATGATTAATTCGTATTATTCAGATTATGACTTTATTGATTCGTCTAGTGTTAAAGAGGACTTTGAAAATGGGTACATCATTTTTTATGAATTAAATGAGGACAATATTGAAAAGTTAAAACAAATATCAAGATACATTTTCCCAAAAAAGTTTGATTTGGAAAATGATGAGTTCAGGTCAGATTTATCAAAAAAATTATTATCCTCATTTAAAAATGAAACCCAAGATATTCTTGACGATTATCATACCGAAAAAAATAGGGAAATGACCCAAGTTGCTCAAGAAAGAATTGAAAAAGAGTTAAATGACTATTTTAATGATTTTGGATTTACCTATGTTGCTGATGACGAATTTACAACAACTATTGCAAATCTTGTAATGTGGTATATTAAGGAAAATATGGTACATGTACCAATTGCGGAATTACTACCTAAAATTTTCAGTTCAAGTAAATCTTCAATAGGTGGATGGCAAGAGAATAGTTATGAATATCAAGATTCTGAAAAATTTGATAGTGATTCATTCAACAATTATGTTGGACGTAAATTAGATGATATAATTGAAAAGATTGAAGATGGTGGAAACGGTGATTTCAGTATGCAAGAATATCTTGATATGGTAGATAGGGTTGGCAAGAAATTTGAAGTTGGTAAATGGCACACTTTACCTAAAAAGAAAGATGTTAGATTTTATATTGAAAATTTTGAAATGAACCCAAATAAGGTTATTGTTAAACTTTCAAAAGAGTTAAAACAAAGAACATTGAAATTGACTGAGGAGAATTTCTATTATCTACTTTATCAGCCCACATTATTTAATTTGGAAGAAATCTAATTTTTTCTTATCTTTGTGTTTATGACACAAAATCTACAATTACTTAAAGACGTTCTAAGTGTTCCAACTAAAACGTATCAGGAAGACCTTATGGTTGAATTCCTAAAAAATTGGTTGACTGAAAACAATATTGAATTCTATGTTGATGAATTCAAGAACGTTTATGCCACCAAGCAGGAATCACCATTAATTGCTCCTGACTTTTATTTCCCGTGTGTGATTTCACATACAGATACTGTTCACGAAATTGATACAATCAATATTGCGGAAGAATACCTTCCAAATGCTCAAGGAGAAACAAAGTTATCCTATAAAGCATATAATGACTTCGGTCACGCGACAGGTATTGGTGGTGATGACAAATGTGGTGTTTTTGGATGTTTAACTTTATTGAAAGAATTACCATATTTGAAAGCGGCATTTTTCGTATCGGAAGAAACTGGTTGTCACGGGTCCAAAAAAGCTAACGAAGAATTTTTCCAAAATGTCGGTTATGCAATTCAATTTGACGCCCCTGAAAACTGGATGATTACTGAAAAATGTTTTGGTCAAATATTATTTGATAGAGATTCTGAATTCTTCAGTACTGTTGATGAAATCTTAACAGAAGGTATGGACAATGAACGTATGCAATATATGGTTCATCCGTATACTGACGTTTATTCATTAAGAGGTAAGTTTGATTTTTCTTGTATTAATTTCTCAATCGGATATTACAACTATCATACAAAAAATGAATATGTCGTTGTTGAAGATGTTTTCAACGGAATCAGTATGGGTAAAAAAATGATTGAAAAATTAGGGTATAAATTACACTATAAAGAGGCTAAAATTTATAACCAACAGAGTAGATTTATTTTTTAAATAAACTCTTCTAGTTTATCTAAATGTCTTTTAACAAAAGGATGGTCTTGGATGTCAGTAAATTCAACACCATCCTTTTTCATGCGGATAATATCCATTACTAAACGTTGGATGTAGGCTTTTACTAAATTACTTGAATATTGGTAATTTTCAATATGTTGAGCTAATCTGAAATTTTGTTTCGCTTCTTTAATTGGGATACCTAAATCTAATATCATTTTCGCCACTTCTTTTTTTGCTGATGTGTCAGCATCCATTTCCATGTTCCAGTATTGTTCTGAAAGTTCTTCAAAATCTTCTAAATCCATATCGGTTAATGGATTTTCCATTTGAAGTGTTGTCATTTGGTCTTCATGCCTTAATTCGTGGAAAATTGTGTAAATGAAATCACCAATAGAACTCATAGTCATTGGTGAACAAATTATCACTTGTTTTTTAGTTCTAACACCTGAAAACCCTGTTGAACAGGAATTTAAAAATTTTACGGTGTACCCCCTATCTTGAATGTATGACTTAATGTAATGTTTTATTCTATTAAGTAACTCAGAATCAATTCCGTTACCTAAAGAGTCTATGACTCTGTCTAGATTAGATTGAGTTTGTTCTTCAGTTAAAATTTTTCTTATTAAGTCTCTCACTTTTATAAATACAAAAAAAGGGGGATTTCTCCCCCTTTTATTTATTTACCTTTCTTCACAATTTTAATCTCCTCATTTTCAACCTTGATGTTGTAGGATTTACCTTCAATCATCTTACCTGTTAAAACTTCTTCAGACAACAAATCCTCAACTTTGTCTTGTATTGCTCTTTTCAAAGGTCGAGCTCCGTATAACTCATCAAATCCAATTTTAGCTAAGTATTCAACCAAAGTCTCATCATAAGAAATTCCGTATTTCATATCTTTCAAACGAGTTACTAATTTCTTCAATTCAATATCAGTTATTTTCTTGATGTCTTCAGGAGTTAAAGAATTGAATACAATTGTATCATCAATACGGTTCAAGAACTCAGGAGAGAAGAAATTTTTCATCTCTTTCATTAATACTTGTTTCTTAGCCTCATCATTACTGTAAGAGTTAGAGGAAAAACCAATACCTGTACCGAAGTCTTGTAATTTTTTAACACCTAAGTTTGATGTTAAGATGATTAAGGTATTCTTGAAGTTAATCTTACGACCTAAACTATCTGTTACGTGACCATCATCTAAGATTTGAAGTAACACAGTGAATACGTCTTTGTGAGCCTTTTCAACCTCATCAAATAAAATAACAGAATATGGTTTATTCTTAACCTTTTCAGTCAACTGACCACCTTCTTCATATCCAACATAACCTGGAGGAGCTCCCACCAATTTAGATACAGTATGTTTCTCTTGGTATTCAGACATATCCACACGGATAAGTGAATCTTCAGAGCCAAACATTTCTTTTGCTAATTGTTTGGCCAAGTGAGTCTTACCAACACCTGTTGAACCAAGAAATACAAATGAACCAATTGGACGGTTCGGGTCTTTAATACCCAATCTGTTTCTTTTGATTGCTTTCGCAATTTTAACAACCGCAGCATCTTGACCAATAACCTTACCGATTAATTCTTTATCCAAGTTGATTAATGCTTTTGCATCATCAACACTCATTTTATTAACAGGGATTTTAGTCATATTGGAAACCACATCATAAACATCCTCAAGAGAAATGATTTGTTTGTCTTTTTGAAGTTCGTCTTCAAACTTTCTTTTTTCTATTTCAAGTTTGTCTAATAACTTTTTTTCCTTATCTCTTAACTGAGCAGCTTGTTCGTAGTTTTGTTTCTTAACAACATCAACTTTTTGTTCACGAATTTCTGCAGCTTTCTTCTTCAATTCTTCAATTGCTTCGGGTACCTTTAGTTCAGTTTGCATACGAGCTCCAACCTCATCCATAATATCAAACGCCTTATCAGGGAATTCTCTATCTGTAATATAACGGTCAGCTAATTTTACACAAGATTCAATAACCTCGTCTGAATAGACAACTTTATGGAAGCTTTCATATTTCTCACGAATGTTCTTTAGGATTTGAATTGTCTCCACCACAGAAGATGGTTCAACCATAACCTTTTGGAATCTACGCTCAAGAGCTCCATCCTTTTCAATATTTTTTCTGAATTCATCCAATGTGGTAGCACCAATACATTGAAGTTCACCGCGAGATAATGCGGGTTTAAAGATATTAGAACCATCCATTGAACCAGCTGAGTTACCAGAACCCACCAAGGTATGAATCTCATCAATGAATACAATGATGTTTGGATTAGCATGAAGTTCTTCAATAATCACCTTCATTCTTTCTTCAAACTGACCACGGTATTTTGTACCAGCAACCACTGAAGTCAAATCAAGGTTTACGATTCTTTTATCAACTAAATTACGAGGACATTCCCCGCTTACAATTTTCATTGCCAAACCATCTACAATTGCAGTCTTACCACAACCAGGTTCACCAATAATAATTGGGTTATTCTTTTTTCTACGAGATAGAATTTGAGCGATTCTTAAAATCTCTCTGTCACGTCCGATGACAGGGTCTAATTTACCTTCAGCGGCAAGTTTATTTAAATCTCTACTGAAGTTGTCCAAGACAGGAGTATTGCTGTCAGAAGACTGTTTTTGTTTTTTACTCATTTTGTCGTCGTCGTCCATGATATCGTGCATAATTAAATAATTTTTACAAAGATGTGTCAAATTTCATACACCGCCAAATAATTTGACAAATTGTCAGGATTTATTTTTTTTATATGTCATAATGACATATTGTTAAGAAAAGAACTGAAATAATTACAGGTAAGTTTCAGCGGCATCAAACTTGATTATTACAAATATAAATAATAAATTTTAAAAAACTAAAAAATTATGATTTACAGAAATGCAAATGATTTATTTGACAAATTCTTTGGAGAAATTCCGACTTATCCGTATTATAAAAAAACTACAACAAGTGATACAGATGATAAGTATGAAGTTGATTACACAAATGACGGAGCGTATCTTTTCTTTGAAGCGCCAGGATTTAATAAAACAAATCTAAAAGTAGAAATGGAAGACGGTGTTCTACACATTGAAGGAGAAAGAACATATAAAATGAAAGGAGAATCAAGAACCAAATCAATATCTAAGAAATTTACTATTGGTGATGGTTATAATCCTGAGTCTGTAGAGGCAACAATAGAAGACGGTCTTTTAACCGTATTTGTTCCAAACTTCAAAAAACAAGAGAAGAAAAGAATTAGTATTCTATAATTAAATTCCGTGGATTTACAAACCCTCATCATTTTGGTGGGGGTTTTGTATTTATATTATATGAAACCATTTGAAAAATTTTTGGAGAGTAGTTTAACCTTAAGAGAACTTTTGGATAATTATCTTGAGTTAAGAACTCATTTACAAGAGGAGGGATTTAGTCAAGAACAATTGGAGAGGGTTATGAACCCTACGTTTAAGATGATGACATTACGTGAAAAGTTCATTAACAAGAAAAATGCTTTATTTAAACAAATTAAGGATTATGGTTTTGAAATACACCAGGGTGAGTTAACTGAATACATCCAACCGTTATTAAATAAAATTGATGAATTAACACCTTTAAAAGATGGGAATAACTAAAGAAGAAATCAAAGGAACGAAGATTATCAATGAAATAAAATCTTCAAACATAAAGAAAACTGAATACGATACTGAAACAAGTAAGTTAATTGTTGAGTTTAATAATGGACACAGATACGAATATGAATCAGTTCCACACCAAGCCTACACAGCATTCAGAAAATCCGAATCTCAAGGAAAGTATTTTACAACCGATATTTCAAAAAAGTATAAGTATAAGAAACTGTAGTATTTATTAAGGATGAGTAATTTTCAAAAAATCCTTGATAGTTTTTCCGTTAAAGAAACTTTAAATCCAAAAGTTTGGGAAAACCCTGCAAATCCTAACAAGGCAACAATAATTCCAAAAGTTAGAAAGGCTCTTTTAAAGATTGCTGAGGAATTCATTGATTATCTTGGAGAAGATGTTTTTGTGGAAGATGTTGTATTAACAGGTTCTTTGGCTAACTTCAATTGGTCAGAATTTTCTGATTTTGATTTACACGTACATGTTAATTTACAACAATATGAAGATGATTCAGAACTTTACAAAGAATTATATAATTTAAAGAAACAAATCTTTAATGACAAACATGACATCAAAATCTATGGATACGATGTTGAACTTTATGCCCAAGACACTGAAGAATCACATTATAGTTCAGGTGTGTTCTCAATTATGAATAATGAATGGATTAGTGAGCCAAGTAAAATGAAAAATCAGGTAGACCAAGAAGTTTTAAAACAGAAAATTAAAACTTGGACTGATAAGATTGATTCTGCGATTGAAGATGATGATAATAAAAAATTAGACTTGTTAAAAACCAAATTAAAAGAATATAGAAACTCAGGTCTTGAGAAAGACGGGGAACTTTCTTACGAAAATTTAGTATTCAAATTCTTGAGGAGGTCGGGTCATATTCAAAAATTGTTTGACAGATTAAATAAAACTTTGGATAAAGAGCTGACTGTAGAGAGACAAATTCAAGAAACACTTAAATAATTAGGTATAATCGTATATTTATAAAGAAAAAATAGATGGCTTTAGTAACATATCTTATAGGTTATTGTGGCGGTGGTCCCGCAATATTAGTTGACTTTAATAGTTCATCATTACCAGCGGTTAATGGAAATTACTATTTGACATTCACTGGTGGTACAACACCTGGATGTTATGATATCATTGATAATGCAGAACCTAACACAGGTACTGATACTGTATTAACTATGTCGGTAGATTATACGGATTGTGCAACTTGTTTAGCAGTTGTAACACCAACACCAACGGTAACAAAAACACCAACTCCTACACCAACTAAATCTCAAACACCAACACCAACAGATACTCCAAATGTAACACCAACACAAACTGCAACACCAACAGATACTCCAAATGTGACACCAACACAAACTGCAACACCAACAGATACTCCGTCATCAACTAATACGCCAACACCAAGTATTACGGCATCTCCAACAGATACACCAAATGTAACACCAACAAAAACACCAACACCAAGTGTAACCACTACACAAACGAGAACACCAAATGTAACACCAAGTATTACCGCATCTCCAACTGATACACCAAATGTAACACCAACAAAAACAACAACGCCAACACCAACAAAAACACCACCAATAACACCAACTAACACACCAACACCAAGTGTAACACCATTCTATAGTGGTATTTCGGTAAATGAATTTTATGAATATACTGCGGCTATGTTAGGTTCATTTAGTGGTGGAACATTACCTCCAGGTACAGTTGTTCCTTACGCTCAATATGTAACTGATAATAATGATGGTACTACAACACAAGTAACACAACTAAACGCAATTGCCCTTGGAGGACAATACGGATTAAATAATTAAAAAATATAAATTTTTAGATATGGGAGACTTAAAACCAATAGGAAGCGAAAAACTGACTGGTCAAGAAAAAATGAAAAGAATAATGGAAATCGCAAGATTCAACGAAGTTATTCCTGAAAAAATAAATGAAACTGCCAAAAAAGAATATTCAGTAAATTTAGCGGATGGACATGACTATCAAATTGTTAAAGAAAGACAAGGATATATCATTAAAAAAACTATTTCAGAATCTGATACTGATTACATTGAACCAATGAAAAATAGAAAATACTATTCTTCATATTCTCAAGCATTTAAAAGAATGAATTTACTCGCGGGTGAATTGAATCGTTTAAACGAAAATGAGGAAGGTGTTTCTTTATACGGCGAACAAAAAAAATTCGTTTTAAAAACACCTAAACCAGCACCTGAAGAACTACCTGCACCAGCTGCTGAAGTTCCAATGGAACCTCCTCCAGTTCCTTCACCAGAACTACCTCCTTCTCCAATGGGAGATGATTTACCTCCAGAAGGTGGAGAAGAATTACCTATGGGTGATGACTTAGGAATGGAACCAGGAGATGAAGATATGGGGATGGATTCTGAAGAAGGCCAAGATATGGAAGAAAAAGTAACTTTCAAATCAATTCAAAAACTTACAGGTAAATTGACTCAAAAAATTAGAACATTAGATAACGAAGAAGGAATGACTTCTGAAAATATCAAATATGTTATCAATATGGTTTTATCATCTTTAGATTTAAAAAATTTATCTGAAGAAGATAAAGAAGACATTATGGGTAAATTTGAAGAAGCTGAAGAAAGAGAAGAAGGTTCTGACTTTGGTGGTGAAGAGGAAATGACTGCTGATTTTGAAGGTCCTGAAGGGGATGTTGAAATGAGTGCTGAAGTACCTGCCGAAGGTGAAATGAGAGAAACTCCATCATATGGTGCAATTATGGACCATATTTTCGGTGAATCAAAAGTTGACAAAGTAATTTCAAAATATTTTGAAGTAACAAAAAAAGAAATATTGGAAAACAGAGAAAGAAATGCACAAAAACAAATTCAAAAAATTTCTCAAGTTAAAAGACAAATGAAAGAAGTTGTAAAATTTACTGAAACAATTGAACAAGAATTGGCGTCAAAGAAATTTTTAGAAGAAAATAGAAGTGCTAAAGTTGTTGGAATAACAAACAAAAAAAACTTGGTGTTTGAGAATAAAGGAAGACAAGTAAAAATTTCACCTGAAGGATTTTTAGTATGAGTAAATTAATCTACGTAAATGGTTTAGGGCCTAATTATAAGGGAGACAATCTTTACGAGTTTATATTCTCTGATACTGAAGATGTTTGGGGAGAATCTTGGGAAAGTAAACCATGTAATGGTTATCCTGGACCACCTGAATTAAAATATATTAAAAAAGTAGGAGTTCTGAGAAATACTGATGTAAAGTTGGAATTGATTCAGAACTCCGATTTTTTTTGTATGATAGATGCAATTGATGATGTCGTTGCATTAGCCTGGGAAACTGATGAAGAAGAAAGTCAAAAAAGATTAGTATTTAGATTTGGTACAACAGAACAAGAAATAAAAGACAAACTCTACGAAAGAGATTTGATTTTAGAATTTGAAAAGAAAGTAGTATATGAAAATTAATAAAAAAGCTTTGAGATTAATAGATAAAGGTTTATCTGCTAATACTGTTTCAAAATTAGATGAATCACAGATTGACGTTTTATACAAAAAATTATTTGTTGAACAAGTTAATGTTTCTAAAACGGATACTGCTATGATTAGCAAATTAAAAAGTGAGAAAAAGCCATTCCAAGTTTATGAAAAAGAACTTGACGAAGAGGAAGAAGTAACCGTAGACCCGAACAAAGAAACTGAAACTCAGGACCCAAAACAAGTTGGCCCATCATCAGATGATGGATTTGGAAATGAAGATGACGGTATGGGTATGTTTGAAGGAAAATCAACCGCATCGTCTATTTGTCATTCTCAAGTAGGACCAAAAAAATCAAGAAAGTGGGAAAGATGTGTAAGAGAAATTAAAAAACAATTGGGAGAAGGAAAAAATCCCGTATCTTTGTTTTTAGAAAACGAAATTATGAGAATAGTTGAAAGAAATATCCCACCAAGAATTACTAAAGGTGATTTAGTTAAGTATTTGTCAGAAGCAGGTCCTGCAACTGCACCATCAAAACCAAAGACATCTCCAACCACAAAACCAGGAAAACCAGCAACTAGACCAAGACCATCACATCCTGGTAAGAATCCAAACCCAGGAGAAAAAGAATCCCCAAAGGCTCAAAAAATATCTGCTGAAAAGGCGAAAGATGAGGTTATAGATGTTATTATGCAACTTTTACAAAAATAAGAAAATGGCAAAAAAATTAAAAGAACAATTAGATTACGGTAATAGACCTGAAAGAATGGACCCAAGTTTGGAAAGAAAATTGGCTAGTCCTGATAGTTTATATGCACAAAATCCTGCAATGAGAAAGGGGGTTGCTGATGTACAAAGATTAGTTAGTCAAAGATTCCAAAAAGTTGCGGATAAATTAAAAGAAGTTGTAGGTAATAGAAATATTGGTTCTCAGCAAGTTCAAGGAATGATTTATAATGAGATGATGGGTAAGCTTAGAAACATTATGTCAATTGAATCTGCTCATAAAGATGAACTTGAACAATTAGCAGTTGATGCCAGTTTAGAAGAGCAAGAAGTACCTGAAGGGTGGTATCAAATTGAACCACATTTAGGACAACAACCTGATGTTTCAGATTTTAGATTTTCACCTGAAGAACCAAAGGATGACGAAGATGATGATGAGGAGAAAGATGAATTAGAAATTCCATCATTTGATATTGAGGATTTAACAGATGAGGAAGAATTAGAATTAGAAAAACATAAAAGAAATATAATAAATGCAATTATTCAAGGCGCTGCAAAAAGAGGACATTACCTTTTTCAAAAGCCTGACATTAGAGCAAGATTAGATGCTATTGACCCATCTCTATATGGAGATTATTTGGGAATTATGGCAATCAATGATTTCATGTATTTTACTATGGAACAAATGATTGAAATGATGAGTCAAACAGGTCAAGGTGTTGCAGGTAAAGTGTCATTAGATGATGCAGATGAAGAAGATGGTGAAGAAGGTGGTGGTGGTGAAGAACAACCTGACACAAAAATTATTGCAGTAGGAATGATATTCCCTATCTTATGTCATGAAATTATTAAAGGTTTAGAAGAGGCTAAAGGTAGACATGGTCATTCTAAAAATCCTGATATTCGTGATAAAGTTAGAGGAGCGGTAGATGTATTATCTAACGAACCAATGCAATTAAGAATAGGACCCGAGATTGTAGAAAAGTTTAGACACGCAATGCCTGATGAAATGTTTGATGAATCAAACAAGGGTCTAATAAACTGGTTTCAAATTTTGTTATACCAAATACCAGCACAAGAATTTTTAGAAATTATCGGAAATGCAATTTCAGAAGATGAATCTAAAGTTAAAAAAGCAACTGATAGATTCAGAGAAGTTATGAGAGAAGCCCAAGAAATGAAGAGTGAGTTTGAAGATTATAAAGAAGAAAAAGGGATTGAATCTGATGATGATGATTTTGATGAAGATGACGGACTTGACGATTTCTTCGGTAGTTTGGGTATATCAAGACCCAAATAATAATTTGTGACTAAAGAACAATTAATTATAGAAGTTACGAAGTGTATGAGGAATACTCCTTACGCACTTCGTACTTATTTACAGACATACGATAACACAGTATCAAAGTATGTTCCCTTAGACCTTTTTCCTGACCAAGTTAGTCTTATTGAAGATTACGATGCCCACAATGAAAACATTGCATTAAAGTATCGTCAGGCTGGTGTAACAACAGTAACCGCTGCATGGGCATCCAAAAAATTGGTATTTGCCAAAAAACAGAAACCTGAAAAAATTCTAATCATTGCCAATAAGTTAGATACATCCGTTGAGATGGCTAACAAAATTAGAAATTTTACAGAACAATGGCCATCTTGGGTAGGTGTTGGATTTTCACCTGATAAAAACGCACAAAGACATTTTAAACTTACTAATGACTGTGAAGTTAAAGCGGTTGCAACATCAAAGGATGCGTTGAGAGGTTATACCCCAACTATTCTTATTTTTGATGAGGCGGCGTTCATTGAGGCTGACGGAGATTTTTGGTCAGCGTGTATGGCCTCACTATCTACGGGTGGTAAGGTTATCGTTGTTTCTACTCCAAACGGATACGACGCAATTTATTATGAAATTTATGACCAAGCATTAAGAAATATGAATGACTTCAAAATTTCTGAAATGTACTGGTATCGTGACCCAAGATATACAAAAGATTTGTATATGGTTAAAACAAATGATTTAGTTCATTTTTTGTTAAATAGAGAAGATTATGCCAAAGATGTTGTTGTGGAGTTATCAATTGATAATCCATATGAACGAGACCATGAAATAACAACTGATTATATAAGTCAGGGGTATAAACCATGTTCGTCTTGGTTTGAAGGAATGGTTAAAAAGTTAAAGTTTGATAGGAGAAAAGTGGCTCAGGAATTAGAATGCAATTTCTTGGGTTCAGGTGATAACGTTTTTGACTCTGAATTAATGCAGAACATTTCCAAAAATCAATTAAGAGAACCTTTAGCTAAAATGATGGGTGGCTCACTTTGGATTTTTAAAGAACCAGAAAATGGTCATAAATATGTTATGGGTGTGGACGTATCAAGAGGTGACTCGGAAGATTTTAGTAGCATTCAAATAATTGATTTTGATACAAGAGAACAAGTACTTGAATATGTTGGAAAAGTTCCACCAGACATTACTGCTGAGATTGCTTATAAGTGGGGAAGTATGTATACCGCATATTGTGTTGTGGATTTAACAGGTGGAATGGGGGTCGCTACAGCAAGAAAAATGCAAGAAATGGGTTATCAAGGAGGGATGTACGTTGATAATGTTGACCCAAATAATAAGTGGAAATGGGACCCAAAAATGAATGAAAAAATACCTGGTATTAATTTCAACAATAAAAGAGTTCAAATTATTGCATCATTGGAAGAAGCGTGTAGACACGATTTCAAAATATATTCTCATAGATTATATAACGAAATGAACACATTTATTTATGTGAATGGTAGACCAGACCATCAAAAAGGTCATCATGATGACTGTATTATGGGTATTTCTATGGCAATATATGTTGCAGAAAAATCATTTCAATCCTTACAAAAAGTTGTTAATCATACAAAGGCAATGTTAAATTCTTGGACATCTGTCGTTAACGAGAATAAAAACACTTCAGATTACTTTAATCCAATGATTCCTCAAATGGGAAGACAAAACCCTTATAGTAACCAATCAGCCACTAAAGCCGATTATCAAAAATATGGATGGTTATTTGGTTCCAAATAACTATTTATATTATCAAGGTAATAAGTAAAATTGTAATATGGCAGAACAGAACATGACGGTTTGGCAACGATTGTCGCAAACATTTGGACCTAATTCACTTTTAGGACAAGATTATCCAACATTTAAGTTTGATAAACAGGAATTGTTGCGTACAACAAACAAACAGGAATACGAAACCGAAAAACTTCAAGCACAACAAACTTTTTATTTAGCAAATCAATGGGCTAAGGTTGAGAATAATTTATATTCTCAAGCAATTTATTATGAGCCAACAAGATTATCTTCTCAGTATGATTATGAATCAATGGAGTATACTCCTGAGATTTCTGCCGCTTTGGACATTTATGCTGAAGAATCTACAACAACAAATGAAGATGGATTTATATTACAAATTTATTCTGAATCAAAAAGAATTAAGGGTGTATTAGCCGATTTATTTAACAACTCATTGGATATTAACACTAACTTACCAATGTGGACAAGAAACACTTGTAAGTATGGTGATAACTTTGTGTATTTGAAATTAGACCCTGAGAAAGGAGTTGTTGGTGTTCAACAATTACCAACAATTGAAATTGAAAGACATGAAGTTGGTGTTAGTCAAAAAATTTCTGTTGATATTACAAAAGAATTAGATAAGGACAAAAAGGCATTACATTTCACTTGGAAGAACAAAAATATGGAATTCCAATCATGGGAAATGGCTCACTTTAGATTATTGGGTGATGATAGAAAACTTCCTTATGGTACTTCTATGTTAGAAAAAGCAAGAAGAACTTGGAAACAACTTTTATTGTGTGAAGATGCTATGTTAATCTATAGAACTTCAAGAGCTCCTGAAAGAAGAATCTTTAAAGTATTTGTTGGAAATATGAATGATGATGATGTTGAAGCATATGTACAACGTGTTGCTAACAAATTCAAAAGAGAACAAATTGTTGATAGTAAGACAGGTAATGTGGATATGAGATTCAACCAAATGGCGGTTGACCAAGATTATTTTGTACCTGTTAGAGACCCAGCGGCACCAAGCCCAATTGATACATTGCCAGGAGCAACAAATTTATCAGAAATTGCGGATATTGAATATATTCAAAAGAAATTATTAACTGCTCTTCGTGTTCCTAAAGCATTTTTAGGATTTGAAGAAGTTGTTGGTGACGGAAAAAACCTAGCATTACAAGATATTAGATTTGCTCGTACAATTAATAGAATTCAAAAAAGTATGATTCAAGAGCTTAATAAGATTGCAATTGTGCATTTATTCTTATTAGGGTTTGAGGACGAATTACAAAACTTTACATTAGGATTAACTAACCCATCTACACAAGCAGATTTACTTAAAGTAGATATTTGGAAAGAAAAAATATTATTATATAAAGACTTGGTTGCCGACCCAGGAAATGGTATTCAAGCAACATCTTCTACTTGGGCTAAGAAACATATCTTTGGTTGGTCAGACGAAGAAATTAGACTTGACCTACAACAACAAAGAATTGAAAGAGCTGTTGGAGAAGAACTTAAAGCAACAGCAACTGTTATTACTAAGACAGGTATTTTTGATAATATTGACAAACTTTACGGAAGTCCTTCGGGCTCAACACCATCAGCGGGAGCTTCAACAACTCCAGGTGGTGCCGAGGAATTAGGACCACCTCCAGGTGGAGATTTAGGAACACCTCCGCCACCGCCAGGAGGAGAGGAATTAGGGGGAGAAGCTCCTCCACCACCAACTGAAGGAGAACCACCAATACCTGAGTCAAAATTAAATAGCTTAAATATGTTGATTGAAAACAACTTAATTGACGGAGCAACATTCATAGATTTAGGTCATGGACAAGAATCTTTAGGAGAAATTTCAAAAGAATTGGATAAGTTACTAAATTCCTAATATTTATTAAAAAATGTTAAGATGACCTTCGGTAAAATAAAATCCATAATTGAAAAAAATCTTCTTGAGTCGTATCAGAACGAAAAAGAATTCAAGAAATCTTTGAGAGAATTCAAACACAATGTTTTGAATGATAAGCCAATTTCAAAGGCTTATTCTTTGTATGACCAATTAAGTACTCCTCAGGGATTATCTGAATCCGACGCTAAAGAATTTTTAGAAGAAGGTGTAAATCTTTTAGGTAAAATTTTACCATCTATTAAACTTCCAAAGGCTTTGGAGGAATCAGCCGAAAACAAATATTCTGATATTGATACGTTAGTTTATACTAACAAATTAAATCTTCATGAGAGGATACAATCAAAAAGAAATATAATTTCTATTTTAACATCTAATTCAAAAACAATTAAAGAATCAATCAATATACCAATCAAATCAATGGTTAATATTGCAAATCAAACTTTAAGAACTTATATTGAAACTTTAGATGAAAACACTAAAAAAGAATTTTTTAAATTAATTTCTGAAGATTCTAAATCTCTTGAGACAAAATTTGAAACTTTAAAAGAAAGTACTATTACTAAATTAAAATCTATTTTAGATAACGAAGAAGAGTTTGAGTTAAAAACAAAAATTTCTGAAACAATTGATAGACTTAAGACTGAAAAGTTTGACCAGGTTAATTTCTTAAAACTTAAAAACTTAGAAGGGTCAATTTAAGATATTCTTTTTTTCTGAATATAAATTGCCTTTAAAACTTTATTTCTGTTTACAACAGAAGGTTTAATGTATTGTTTTCTACCTGAAAGTTTTTGATTCTGTTTTGTTTTAATCACTTTTGACTTAAGTGTTTTGAGAGCTCTTTCAATATTCTCTCCGTTTTTGATTTCTATTATTAGCATATCTTACAAATATCTTGAAAACTTAAAAAATTTTTGACATTAACATTTATATGTGTTATTTTTTTAATGAAAATAAACATAATAACAATGAAAATTAATGAAAAAAGGCAAAAGTGTAAAGTTGAATTTATACAATCCTATTAAATCAGTCTATGGAACAGTTGATTCCAAAAACCTAAAATCCGTCTATATTAACATCCAATCTTGGATTACACCAAAATATGAGACTGAAAATTGGAATCGTATTGTAGGTAATTTAAACAGAGAAATTAAACATTCCGTATTTAATTCAATCAATCAAAAAATTTTCCAAGAAAATAGTATTGTTGATTTAGATTTAAGAACAAGTGGAATATCTCACGGAAAAAAATCCTTTTTTAATTTAGAGGTAAATCTTTTTACAATATCTGAAATAGATTTCAAATCAAAGGAAATTAAAGATTCAGTAAAACAAATCGTACGAAACATTTTTAAAAACAACATTATAGAAAACAAACATTTTGAATTTTCAATTTCTAAAAAAGACGAAAAAGAATAAACTTATCAATACCGTATATTTATCATAAAAGATTAGATGAAAAATTTGAGAATTTTAGAGGCTAGCGAAGTTGGTCATGGTATACTAATTGAAATGGATGCGGGTCACGTATCTCCAAAAGATAGACTTAATTCAGATATTTTAAAAGAAGCTGCAAACTTGGATTATAAAAATCCATTTGAATTTTATGCGGTTCTTCAGAAATACGATACTCCAAATAGAAACGGTAGATTTTATCCTGAAAGGATTTTAAAAAGAGAAGCCGAAAATTATAAAAAAGCAATTGATAAAGGTTTATCTACTTCAGAATTAAATCACCCTGAATCATCTCTAATTGACTTAGATAGAGTATCTCACATCATTACTGATATTTGGTGGGATAAAAATATTTTGATGGGTAAACTTAAATTGTTAACATCTCCAGGATTTCATGAAAGAGGTATTGTGTCAACTAAAGGTGACCAAGCCGCTAACTTAATGAGACAAGGTGTAACAATGGGAGTTTCTTCAAGAGGAGTTGGTTCTTTAAAAAAGGTTGGAGAAAGAAATGAAGTTCAAGACGATTTTGAGTTAATTTGTTTTGATTTAGTATCCTCACCATCAACACCAGGTGCTTATTTATTTTCTAATCCTGATGATAGAAACAAGTATGAGGAAAATTTAGAAGAAGAAATAAAGCACAAACAACAATCTCAACCAGATTCAATGGATAAGTCTCTTGACTTAATGAAAAAATTGAACGATTTTTTGGGAAAATAATATTATGGACGAAAAATTTTTTGTAGCAAAAATTCAGTATGACTTACCTGATGAGAATTCTGGTAAAATCAAAAAAATTAGAGAAGAAAAACTTGTTAAGGGTTTTTCAGTGACAGATGTGGAAGCAAAAGTCACAAAAAGATATGAAGGTTTTACTCACGATTGGAGAATAACCTCAGTTTCGGAAAGTAAAATTGACGAAGTAATTGAATAAAGTGGTCTTGTACCACTTTTTTTATTTTAGAACATATTTATAGTAAATTAAATAATATGTTATTCAGTTGCTCATTACAAATATCAGGTGTGAATTCAAATAAATTAATCAGCGGAAATACTTGGAGTAGTTGCGCTGCATACCTTGAAGGAACTGGTGATGCTATCAGTTCTATTAATATTCAAAACCAAATTTTTATTGGTAATAACACATCTTCAAGTGAATCTTATAATGTGGGTTTAAAGGATAATGTTACAAGTATGAGTTCATCATATATAATCTATGACACTTATAATAATGTTATTTCTTGGGTGAATTCTCAAACAGGAAAAAGCTTACAAAACTTACAATATCAAAATAGACCGTTTGTTCAAATATAAAAAATCAACTTTTTTATGTTTTGACACTATTTATTAGTTAAATAATTAAATATTTTCATGCAAGAAACTAAAAAAAATCCAGTTGAGGAGGCACTTATTCAAATGAAAAATGTTGAAGAAGCTATCGCCGAGAATGCAAAAGGAATACTTGCTTCTACTATGAAGGAAGAAATCAATCAATTAGTAAAAGAATCTCTTTCTGAACAAGATGAGGTTGACTTAGATGCTGAAATTGACGTAGATGACACAGAAGATGATGTAGACACAGAGATGGATACAGACATTGATGTTGAAGATGACGTTGATTTAGACGCAGATAATGTGGATGACATGGACATGGATATGGACATGGATTCCGAAGAAACTCCAATAGATTTAACAGACGCTTCTGACGAAGAAATTCTTAAGGTGTTCAAGGCTATGGGTGAAGAAGATGGAATCATCGTTAAAAAAGATGGTGAAAACGTTCACTTAAAAGACAATGACGCTGACGTAGAATATCTCGTAAAGCTTGGCGAATCAAAGGAAAAATCAAAAATAAAAAAAATGAAAATTAAAGAAAACATGGACTTAAATTTTGATGATTCTGAGGATAGTCAAGACGCATCAACTGAAGACGTAATTAATGCAATCTTTGGTGGTGGTGAAATGGAAGAAACTGAAGACATGGAAGAAGAGTATGGTAGTAAAAAGCACGAGTTCAAAAGACGCGGTGGTCACAAAATGGGTGACGTTGACGGACACTACAAAGACTATGAAATGGACGAAGAAGACGACATGGACGAAGTTGTCTATGAAATTGAATTTGACGAAGACGATTCAGATTTTGACCACTACAGAGATGCTGAGAAAGATGATGCTGCTCATATCAGAGATTTAGAACTTGATATGAAACATGACAAAAATCATACTCATGACATGTATGAAGCTGACGACGAAGATGAAGAAGAACTTGACGAGTCTGATGAAATGGATGAGTCTGATGATGATTTGGAGGAATCTTACAACCCAAAATATGTTGGAGAGGGCAAAAAATTAGCAGTAAAAAAACCTAAAGGTGTTGGTCTTGGTCATGGTCCTAAATTCTCTTACAAATCATCTGGTAAAGGTGGTTTTAAAGACGATAAAAAAGAAGGTCCTAAAACAATGGGAACTGGAAAGGCTAAGTTTGAATACAAGAAGGGAGCAAATATGGAAGAAAAATCAAAAGTTGTTAAGAAGGCAGAAACTAAAGAAGCTGCAAGAACTTATGGTAATGGTTCAAAAGAAGGTAGAGGTTTAAGAAAAGGTATCACTAATAATAGAAACTATGTTTACAGTAATAGTGGTGTTAAAGTAGAATCTCTTGAGTCTGAAGTAAAAATGTTAAGAGAAAAGAATGAAGAATATAGAAAAGCATTAAATGTTTTCAGAGAAAAACTTACTGAAGTTGCTATATTCAACTCAAACTTGGCATATGCTACAAGATTGTTTACAGAACATTCAACAACTAAAAAAGAGAAAATCAATATCTTAAGAAGATTTGACGATGTTGAAACTCTTAAAGAATCTAAAAATCTTTACAGGTCTTTAAAAGATGAGTTAGGAAAAACAGAAACTAAATCAGTTAATGAATCAGTTGAAAAGACAATCAATAACACAATGTCTTCAGGTTCAGCGACAACTTTAATTGAATCAAAAACGTACGAAAATCCTCAATTCTTAAGAATGAAGGATTTGATGACAAAAATAAAATAAATAAAACAAAACAAATACTAAAATGGGAGCATTATTAGAATCAGGTCTTGTTGGTAACATCGGTCTTAAGCACCTTAAAGTTATCAAAGAAGATACAATCAACAAATGGGACAAATTAGGCTTTTTAGAAGGTCTTAAAGGTCACATGAGAGAAAACGTAGCTCAACTTTACGAAAACCAAGCATCATTTTTAATTAATGAAGCATCATCTACATCTGATACAGGTGCATTTGAAACAGTTGTTTTCCCTATCGTTAGAAGAGTTTTCTCTAAATTATTAGCAAACGATATCGTTTCAGTACAAGCAATGAACTTACCAATCGGTAAATTATTCTACTTTGTACCTAACATTCAATCCTACGAAACAGGTGGTGGTCAAGATGACAACACAGGAATACATTATCCTCCTTACGGAGCACCAAGTGGTCCTGCATCACCAAACGCTGGATATGATTATAATACAGGAAGAGACCTTTATGATAGATTCTACGAAGGTAACGAACCTGCATTAGACCCTCCAGGTTTATATGATTATTCTAAAGGACAATTTAGTTCTATCACATCTGCAGTTACTTCTTGTGTTACAGCACAATGGAATAACACAACGTTAAACTTAGACGCAGCAGCATACGCTTTAACTGATTACAGAAAAGTATTAGTTATCATGTCAGGTTTTGCATCTGTAGCTGCTGGAAAATTAATTGGTCCAGATGGTAACCCAATTGATACTGAAGCTTTCTTAGCTGATTTAACAATCAATGGTGTTTCTACAAATACAACAACAGCAGGTGGAGGTCCTTACTTATTCAGAGTTGTAACTCAAAGATATGGTAAAGGTATTGTTCAATACGGTAACAATAACCAAAACTTAGTTTTCCCTAATTCATTAACAGATGGTGGTCAATATGACAACATTTGTGATGTAAACGGATTCATTTATTTGGAAGTTGATTTACAAGTACCAGTATGTATTACTTGTGGCGGTTCTATGGACGGTTACACAGGTTCTACATTCTCTTCTTCTACAGCGTCTAACAACGCGTTCTCAGCAACTTATAGAATCTATAAGAACTTAGAATTTGAAGATAGAATCGGTGAAGTTTCGTTTGACCTTATGTCAGTAACAGTTTCTGTAACTGAAAGAAAATTAAGAGCTCAATGGTCTCCAGAAATGGCACAAGACGTTGCAGCATTCCACAACATTGATGCTGAAGCTGAATTAACAGCTTTATTATCTGAACAAGTTGCGGCTGAAATTGATAGAGAAATCTTGAGAGACCTTAGAAAAGGTGCGGCTTGGAACTTAAGATGGGATTACAACGGTTGGAAGAGATTAGGCGGTAACGCTCAACCTTACACACAAAAAGACTGGAACCAAACATTGATTACAGCAATCAACCAATTATCTGCACAAATTCACAAGTCTACTTTAAGAGGTGGTGCTAACTGGATTGTGGTTTCTTCTGAAATCAGTGCAATTTTTGATGATTTGGAATATTTCCACGTATCAAATGCGGCTCCAGAGCAAGACCAATACAACATGGGTATTGAGAGAGTAGGTACTTTAGCTGGTAGATACCAAGTTTATAGAGACCCTTACTTCCCACCAAACCAAGTGTTGATTGGACATAAAGGTACGTCTTTATTAGACACTGGTTACATTTACGCACCATATGTACCTTTACAACTTACTCCAACAATGTACAATCCATTTAACTTCACACCAATCAAAGGTATCATGACTAGATACGCTAAGAAAATGGTGAACAACAGATTCTATGGTAGAATCACAGTTGATGGAGTTAGAACATTTGACTTAAAAGAGTTAAGATAATCTGGTCCAAACCAATTATACAAAAGGGTCCTCACAAGGGACCCTTTTTTTATTTCCAGTATATTTATCATTATGATTAAACAGAATTGGAATATTGACACAGAAGAAGTTAAAAGAATATTAATGATGCATGAAAGTGCAACAAAAAATTTATACTTGGTTAACGAGCAAATTAAAAAAACTCAAACTATTGAACCAAAAACATTTGATTTACCAAGTCAAACTTTTGCTAGTGGGTATCATTCCGAAAATGCGTTAAGTCCTAGTCAAAAAACGCAGATAACAAATGTTTTAACTCAAATCGCGGATTATTTAAAACAGTACAAAGGAATCCCTATGGAAATTCAACTAACCACAGGGGAATCCAAACCAACAAATTACGATAAAGAAAATAAGAAAAGTTTAGGTACAGGAGAACTTGCAAATTTAAGAGGACAAACAATTACAAGAATATTAACAGATTTTTTTAACGGGTTAGTTCAAAAAGGAGAGTTACCTTCCATGCCAAAAATCCCACAGTTTAAAACCGAAATAGGAAAAACACCAAAAGGATTGGACCCAAATGACCCAAAATATCAGGCGGAACAATTTATTCGTTTTTCTGTAGTGGCATCTGGAGAAGTAACTACGGAATGTTTAGTTGGTTTAAAAATACAATTTGTTTACATAAATGAATCAAGCCCACAAATACCATGTAGAGGAGACCATTTTTGTGATGAAGCGGTTTTTGCGGTTTATTTGAATAAGACAAGAGTGGGAACTGCCAACTTAAATAATGGAGGGTGTCAAGGAAGAGATTGTAATAGGAATTCGGTTGTTGAGGTTACTCCTGAAATGGTTAATCAAATAGTTAATAATCCTGAATTTGAAAAGAAAAAACAGTTAGTGTTATGGTATTCTTGCTTAGCCCAAAATTGCCATTCATCAATACCTGAAATTTACATAAAAGACAAAAACAATAAACAACTATTCCCAAATACCAATTTCCCATCTCCTTGTGTTGCGACAGGTTCCAAAAAAGGTGATAAAGGACCATGGTCTTTAATGGTTTTAGATGGATGTGGTATCCCAATAAAAATGTCAGTACAAGCCACCAACGAAGAAATGAAGGCGATACAAGATGAAATTGCGGCTGAAGAAGCAGCAAAGGTGAAAAAGAAACAAGATGAGGATGCTAAAGTTGCCGCTGAACAAGTTGCTTTACAAAAACAATATATTGAAGTTGCTCAAACACAAGGTTTTAATTTTGTTAAAAATGCTCTTAACACAAATGTTTTCACAAGAACTTACAATCTACAAGTTTTGGGACAAAGAGAAGAAGGCGAATTTTATGTAGTTAATCTAAAAAATAAACAAAAATATCCAACTACTATAAAATACATTAACGATACAATACAAAATAAAGTAGGACAATTTTCCGTACCAGGCAATCTTGAGTTTATAGTAAGATATCCCCTTATACAATTTCAGTATTCAAAAAGAAAGGAAAAATTTATAAAAAACTACTCTCAGGCAACTCCTGTTGATGGAGAACAAAATTATTTTTACTTAACTTCCGATATTGAAAATGAAAAAGGTGTTACAATACAAGGAACAAAAGGAAGTATTTTAAAACTTATTATTCAATAATTAATTAAATTTTGTAGTATCTAATATAGGTACAAAAACAGTATCCCTTTTTGTCCAATCTTTCCCATAAAATTCTTTAGAATATTTTTTCAAAGAATTTTTGGAATACCATTTTACATAAGATTGTTTTGGCATTTTTACAATACCATGTCTTGTAGAAGAACAAGAAGTAAATCCCACTAACAATACAATAAAAAGAATTAATTTTCTCATAGATACAAAGATAAGACATTTTTTGTTTTCATCAAAAAAAATTTTACTATATTTATTATTAGATTTTAAGTTATCAGTCCCCAGTCGTAATGGCTGTTGAGTATTCACGGATACAAAGGTATTGGTAACGTAGTCATAAGCTAATATAAAATTAAAAAAAATGAATTACGCAACACAAGTGGGCAAACCGACTGCGCACATCACAAAGAAAAAGTCACGTCTAAAGGTCTATAACGGCCATATTGTCTTCTTAAATGATAAAGACAATTTTGAATTTGAAATTCATAATCCAACAAACAAAACAGTTCTCTGTAAAATCAAATTAAATGGTTCTTACATATCCACAAGTGGTATTGTATTGAAGTCAGGTCAGAGAGTGTTTTTAGAACGTTTCCTTGACTCTAATAACAAGTTTGAGTTCAGTACCTACAAAGTAAAAGACACGTCTGAAAATAGGTCTGCAATTGATTTAAATGGGGATGTATTAGTTGAGTTCTATAGCGAACAAGAAATTAGTAATAATTTTTTATACTTGAATAGTAATAGAACCATTTATGCTGGTCCAAATACAACTATTCCTTCGTATTATGGAACAACAATTAGTACAACAGGAGGTCTTACTTGTGGTACATCAACACTTACAACACAAAATTTATCAAATGCGACTTATACAAGCTCTGTTACTTCAGATACTTTTAGAAGTAAATTTGACACATCAAGTACGTTGTTGAGTGGTAAATCACCAAAGAAGAAAAGTAAATCAATTGAAACGGGTAGAGTTGAAAAGGGTGAGCAATCAAATCAAACTTTCACCAATTCATACGAACAATTTAATTATCATACATCTCATACAATTAAATTTAAGATTCAACCAATAAGTACTAAAAATATTAATGTTGAAGAAATTAGACAATATTGTACTGAGTGTGGAACCAAGATGAAATCAAACTATAAGTTTTGTCCATCTTGTGGAAATAAAATATAAATGAAAAAGGACCCCGTGAGGTCCTTTTTTTTATTCTTTAGATTTAACTCCTTTATTTAAGATTCTTAATGACTTTGATATTAATTCGCTTTCCTGTAGTGAAAAAAGATTTGAATTATGACCATATTGAATTGCTTGCATAACATAAAAAAATGATTGTTCAAAATTCATATTATCAATTAATGAATCTACATCTTCAGGTTTGTAAACCGCAATACTCCCAAGTAAAAGAGTAATAGGTATTTTTTCGTTCTCCATAATAAGTTTAATGATATTTATTGTAATATATGAAAAAAACGCCAATAAATGAAGCCACTGGTGCATCAAGTTCAGGAAAATTTAAAGTTCCTATTGTATTAGCGCCTCAACTTTGGAAAAATAACGAACTTGGTCCTTATACTGAACCTGTATATCATTATAAGAATGCTGAGTTAGCTTATGAAGAAGCTGATGATGATTTTAAAGAATCACCTGAAGAAAGAAAAAAAATTGAGGCGAGAACAGATAGGGTTGCAGAAATTGATAGATATTTAAAACAATTTTATACTGGTCAAAATGATGACGAAGGAAGCAATATTGGTGATTTAGAATTACCTGAAAAATTAATACAACAAGCGACAGGTCCACTTAAAGAAGATTTAGCGGTTTGGTTTGGTACAAAAAAGAAACCAAAAGGTAGTAAACAACCAGCAGGACCATGGGTTAATATTTGTAGAAAAGTTAATGGTAAACATCCACCTTGTGGAAGACCTGAAGCAAGTGATAAGGGTTATCCAAAATGTAGAGCCGCAGGAGTTGCATCTAAAATGTCTGTATCACAAAAAAAATCTGCATGTCAACAAAAAAGAAAGGCAGAAAAAACACATTCAAAATCAGGTACAGGTAATAAGCCTAAGATGACTCATTATGAACCAAAAAATGAAGAATTGTCCACAATTATAAGAAGGGTGATTAGAGAAAATACTAATCAAGTTTCTTCAAAATAGTCTGTAAAGAATGTTGAATATTACTTGTAATTTCATCTTCTAAAGACTGTCTCTTAACTTCTAAGATTTTATCAAAACCTCCAATAATTTCATTGTAGTCTGAGTTTTTTGAAAGATAAACCGAATAACTATATACGTGATTTATTAAGTTAATTGTGTGATGTTCAATAACAACAAACATACTTTTACTTTCATTCTTAATAAATCTTTTTGCGGAAATTGGTGCGTAGGTTAATTCTGAATCAGGGTCATTAATTAATTTTTTACAAATTTCTACGGTAATTCTTTCCTCTTCAGGTATTGGAGGGGTAGGGTCAAATCTTTCTTTAAGACTCAAATATATTTTGAATAATAAACGCGGGATGTGTCCCACAACTTTGTTTTCCATTTTCCAAAGATAAGGATAATTTTAGAAATTAACAATAGGCACCTGAACAATGTTTTTTACCATCAAGCCCTTTAATCTTTCCCTTACAAACTTGAACGGCATATCCGTTTGCATATGCACTTGGGTAAACCTTAAATTTTGATTTAGCAGCTGCTTTACCTCTTGAACAAAGTGGAGTACCTGTTTTTTTTCTACCTTCGGATAATGAATTTTCTTCCATATCCTCATAATCAACATATTCAGATTGTTCATCCATTTGATTTTTGAAAAAATCAAATACTTGGTCAATGTTTGTTTTGGCTTCAGTTATGTGGTCATCAGCCCAATCATGACCATTTTGAATTATACTATCTATTTCACTTGGATTCATCTCAAGCATCATTTCACATTGTCTTTTAATTTGCTTCAGATTACTAAAGAACATGTAGTTTACTTCTTCTTGTTCTTTTAGAACTTTTCTTACGAGGATGTTCAAATCTCTTTCTGTTAATTTTACTAATTTTTTCATATTATTTCCAGCTGTCTAAATTTAATGTTTTTATTTGATTCAAAATTTGGTCATTAATATCAGAATATTTTCTAAAATGATAAAGTGAATTATCAATCAGGTTAACAATTGCATCTTTTCTTTGTTGTGGCATGTTTAATGAAGAAACTTTTGTTCTTAGTTGTTTCAATTCCAACATAACTTTTTCGTTTGGAACATCTAAATTTTTTAATTTTCTAACAAGGTTTTCTAGTTTACTCATGTTTTGAAAATAATCCATGCCGTATCCTCTTTTAACTCCTTTAACCCCTCTATATAAATCTTTAACACCATCAAAGATTCCTTCTTCAACCTCCTGTTCGGAGATTACCTTTTTTACCAATCTATTTAAATCTGATTCAGTAAATTTTACTATTTTACTCATGATTGTTTTGTGTTTACGATATTAAACGTTAATTGTCTTTTATAAGTATCTTTCTCTCCTGAAGTGCTCACTTGAATATCAACATAATATTGATTTGGTATTTTATCTCTCATATCAAAAATGAAATAATATTCATTAGGTGTTCTATTAACTGGTGTCCAGTCCTGAACTAATACTTCAGTTGTTCCTTCCATAACATATACTCTATATGATGCAGAAACGTTTAAAAGAACTTGTTGACCTGTATAGGCTTTCTTAATTGTAACCCCAACTTTTCTAATGTCTGAATTTAAAATTTGTTCGTTTTGTAATATACCATAGAAATCAAATCCATAGATTTGAGGTTCTTTTGATATTGGTCCGATTTGTATTCCAGCACTATATGGTTGAAGTATGAATTGGTTTTTAACATTTGGGATACATTGTCCATTAATTGTCAATCCTGACCAAATATCAAAATATTGACAAGGAGTTGGAGAACCTGTAAATCCATTCGGAACAATTACTTCATAGATACCTTTTGTTCTTAAACAAGTACTCAGAGTTGCCATTCCATCAACAGCAACACCAAGTCTATCTTCAATTCTAACAATTGGGTCGGCATCCAAATTAACTAAATCACCATTTTGATAAACATAAAGATACAGTCTATTTTCTTGGTTCTTTAAAAATTGATTTCTATCATCTTTAATATAATCATCATAGTTTGTTAATAAGAATGGTTGGTAGAATGTTTGAGTGTCTTTTGAGAAAAACGCAACACTATAACTGTCAGTCAAACCTGTAATGTTTTCAATTTGAGGTAAGTAGGCCAAACCCCACCCTGTAACACCAGTTATTGTTCCTTGAAGTATTCCATTAATTTCATCAGTCATATCCATGTTAAGGTCTTCATTTCCTAATTGAAAGTGTTGTCTTGCTACGATTGTAAGTCCTGAGAAGTTAACTGCACCTTCATTTTTGTTATTATAGATACCAGGTTGTGACCATGTATCTAATGTTGTGGTTTGGTACCAGTTTGAAGGTCTTGTTGAAAAGGCTCTGCTATCTACGTAAGTAAGTGGGGATGACCCACCTATCGCACTATTTTTTGCAATATTAAAGTCATTATAATCATATCCAACACCTTCATCCCAATATTGTGGATTACCTGTATTACCTGAAGTTTGAGGGATTCTGAAAAGAATTAAATCAAATGAAGTTGCTCTTCTTCTTTCATTTGACATAAATGAATTAAGTAACTCATTATCAAATGAAGATGTGTTTGTCATCTTTAATGTGTGTGTCATTGCTGAAGTACATCCTGTTGAGATAACTCCTGTTGCAATGTCTTGTCTAAGTAACACTAAATCTAAATCAAAGATATACCTTGTGTATCCGTAGTTTGGAACTACGTAGTCCGAAGCACCAAAATTCAACTCAACAACAGGGTTTCTTGCCGTGTTTACATATGAATTTGATGTAATGGTATTATTTTTATCTATATACGACCTTAAAATTGACATCTATCTTTTTCAATAAATATCAATTAAGTCTGATATTTCCGTTAAGAATCTTATTAACGGCATTTTGTAGTTCTGAAGTAAGTGATTCTACTTTAACACCACTCTCAGTTACAGGGACTGGAGCTAATCCTGGATAAGCGTGAGTATGTGTAATTAAGAATTGAACAATTAAATTAATCAATTCCATTAACTCTTCTCCCCTTACCATACTTGATGTCTTTGGTACAATCTCATCCCCATATTGTTCAGGTGTTATTCCGTATAATGTATTATCAAAATTTATTGGGCCACCTTTTCCAGGTATTGCAGAATTGTGAGATAATAAGAATACTTTGTCAGCACCTAATGTACCGTATGTTGCTTGTTGTGTGATAAATCTTGATTGAGCGGCGGTTTTTTTAACATATGCTCCAACAATCCCAACATTATTTTTTGTATAAATTAAACCATATCCACCTTTAATTCCTGGACTTATTTTTATTCCTTTGTAAATCTTTGAAAGGTTATTGATAATTGTTGTACTTGTTTGTCCTGAAGGAGTACTTGGATTTATTTTAGCATAAGTTTCATTTGTTGGTCTATAAAATATAGGGAACTTTGTATTGTCTTGGTTATCAGGGAAAAGTTGATATCCGTTATAAAAATTAGTTTTGTTACACGCTTTAATGAAATCATTAATTTGGTTAATAATGTCTAAAGTATTACCCTTAATTTCTTGTTTAAAAACAATCGTTTTAAGATTTGAAGCAACAGTACTACCAATAGTTAAATTTTTAGAATTAGTTGATGGGTCGGCTTTTAATTGGTATAGGTATACATCTCCTGTAAAGTTATCTTTAGTATTTTCAGGATTAACTATAACCCATTCAATCAAATATTTTACCAATACAACCTCTTCATTAAACTCAAAATATGTTTTCGGTGGTAATACTTCTTTTGTTGTTTGAAATCTTGATAATTGTAAAAAGGCTCTCTTTGGATTTGCAACAGGTAAAATGTTTGGTTGTAAATTTTCTTCTTTAAATTTACCTGCTCTTAATAAAACGTCATCTTGTTTAACAACTAAGTCTGCACTACCTCTACCTAAAATGGCATTATCACCAGGTTGTGGGAATACACCCTCATGTATTGATTTATCTTTATAAGTCCCATCTTGGTTTTTTAAAGGGTTTGGATTCACAATTTGAACACCATTACCACTCCATTTGTTACCACCATAATAATATTCTTTGTTAGTTGCAGTTGGAGATGAAAACGCCGCGGCTTGTATATAGAATTGATTCTGAAATCTAAAGTCTTTATTCAAATACATTACTTGAATTAATTCATCAGTTTTTGGTACTTGATATATAAAATATGGTAATAATGGTGTGAATACTAACGGGTCTCTGGCTGTCCATATATCTTTTTCGGCATTCCATGGTGGGTCCGTAACACTTCTTAATATATCATCAAGATTGTCAATTAACCTAATTGCACGTATTCTACCAAGCATCATTGGGTCTTGAATATTTAAAACTTGTGCCTGAAATAATATTGAGTTATCGTCTACCTTAGCCATTTCTTTCTTGATATATTTTTAAAATGTTGTTATATAATTCTTCTAATTTATCTAAATAAATTGTTTGCTTTATAATATTATCTTTTGTGATTTCAAAATCAGTTGATAATAAGTCCATAAAATTTGATAACGTCGCGCTTGGCAAATTTTTTAAATTGGACTGTTCGTTAATAATATTTTCAAAATCTTCTTTTATCATACTGGAACTCCATAAACTTTAACCATACCCGTTACACCAACACCAAAGGCTTCAATTTTTTCATTCTTTTTTTCTTTACCAATGCCGTCTTGGGTAATTTTATTATATAACAACATTAAATTAGGAGACCCATCAGGTAAAGTCCCTGTAGGAACCCCAATCTTTTGAAGACCTTCAATCACATTAATAAAGGCTCTCTCAGGAGAATACCCTGGTAAAAAATCTGAAAAGGCAAGTAGTGATAACGGAATATCTTTTTTCAAAATACCCAGTGTTTTACCAGCGCTTTCAACTAAAGTTAATATTGCTAAAATATCTTGTAGTAAAGGTTTGCATTTTCTGTAATCATTTTTAAGTAACTGAGTTACTCCATATGCTACAGCTATTAGCGCTAAAATTTTTTGATATTTTCTAATGGCTTTGTTTGTTTCAATATCTTTAACAATTTCTCCAATTAAAAGTATTAAATCTTTTTTTAATATTTGAAATAACGTTTCTAAAAAGATAACATTAATTTTAGTAATCATTTCAATTGAAAATGTTCTCCATTTTTGTAAGAAATCTTTACCGTCAGTAATAATATTATTTGTTTGTGATAATATTGTATTTCCTGAATTAAATATTGAGTTTCCTGAACTAATTAATGTGTTTGCGCTTGTTACCGCTTGATTATATGTGTATGTTGCACCTGATTGTATTACGTATAATAATGAAAATACTGGTAATAAATTTTTTGGGGTTAATACACCAGCAGCAACCGCTAAAGAAATTTTCTTTATAATATTTTTATCAATTGATATATTCGCATTAAAACTTGAAGGGAGTTTTGGTTTCCATTCAGGATTTTGAGAAATTGAATCTACTATAGTTTCTATAGTCTTAACTTTTTCTTCGTTTGTTTTACCACTTAATTTATCTCTAAAAAGAATAAGTTGGTCAACAAGGGATTCTGAATCAACGGGAACTTTTACATTATTACAGTCTTCAAATTCCATAACCCCGTTTTGAATATTAGAAATATTTTGGTCAATATTTCTTAAATCAATTTCATTTAATTCAAAAAAAGTATCGTCAACTCCATCAAGTTCTGCTACTTTGGCAATACCGCTAACATCAATTTCAGTACGGTCATCAAAACATAATCCTAATATTCTTTGAAGAACTAATGAAAACTTTGATTGATTTTGAAGTTCTCCAATACCAATTTTTGCATTAATATTCATTGCCCCTGAAATTATATTTACTATTTGGGCACCAATATCAACAGGGTCTATAAGATTTATTGTACTATAATAATCACTAATAAACTCACCAACCTTATTATTTAAACTTGCACTGTTATTATTTAACCTATCAATTAATATAACTCTAAAATAATCACCAGTTACTCCATATCCATTTGTTTTTGTATATTGGACATCAAACAAATTTTGACCTGATTTACCTTTATAGTTTGTACCCAAAATTTGAGATAAAGACCTTCCATTTTCATTCGTTAATTGATATAACTGTTTATTCATTGGAAAATTAACGTCTCCACCAAAAGGCTTGAAAATTGTATCTGCAGATGGTTCTGGTTTTTCATAATATACTTTACCAAAATTTGTTGTTGGAGATTGTTTTAAATTAGAAAAAAAATCAACAGATTGAACGGGGATATATATTGAACCATCGTTTGGTCCTTGTGGTATTAAAGGTAATGGTTGTAATTGTAGACTTTGTGGGTTAACACCTTTATAACTTTGTTCTTGTGAACAACCTAAAGCTTTCATAGACTGTTCCTTAAGAATATTAACCATTTCAGGTTCAATCTTTACTGCCGCCTCTAAAATTTTTTTTCTTAAATACTTTATAGTATTGTCACCATTTCCTCTTGTTTGAGACAAAAAATCTAACAACTTATCCATAGAGGTTGGAGGTTCTCTTTGGTATCTTTTTTGTAAATCTTTAATTTTATCTAACTGAGAAGTTATTTGTGACGCGGCTGAAGATGTTGAATTTGCGACAGATTTTTTTAAAGTTTTTTCTTGCTTTAAAGTATCTACAGCGGTTTTTACTGCAGTAATCTTTGAAGATATATCTAGTCCTAAGGAATTTAAATCTGGTGCTGCTTGCATATCTTATCTCATTTTATAAGTTTGCTCGTCATTAGAAACATCTTTTTCTATAAGATTTTGAATTAAGTCATCATCTAAATCGGCAAGAGAAAATGATTCAGTATTATTGTTTGATTTTTCCCAAATTCCTGATTGAAGTTTTGAAAGACTAATTTTCTTTTCAACACATTCGTTAACAATTTTTTGTTGTTTTTCAATTACAGGTCCAATAGTTGTCATGTCCTCTGGGTCTTTTAACATAGACAACATTTTATTTTGAATTCTTATTGCAGTTTGTCTTTGCTCTACAAGTTCATTATAAATTTCTTGCATGAGAGATAAAATAGAATCTTTAGTAAAATTAATTTCTTTTCTTTGTGGTCTTGGCATACCTATAAATAGTTTTAATTAGTTTTTCATTTTATGTTGAATAACTAAATAAAGTTTTTTGAATCTTTTTATTGAACTTCTTATCTCTTTTGTACTAAGATTAGTCATTTCTCTTAATGAAAGTAGTATGACATTTTTATTAAATTTGTTATTATCTGCACCTGAAAATATAGTTTCGTAATTGTCAAATAAATCAATTAATGCATAACCTAACTTTTTTTCATTATCATTCAATGATTCTGTTTCAATAAAATCTTTAAGTTCTTTAAGGTATTGAGTAATTATGACATCAGTTTCTACAATATCGTCATCTATACGATAAATCATGTCAGGTCTTTCTTCAATACTTGAAGAAATATCCTCATATGAAATTTTACGATTTGTTTCTTTTTGGTCTTTAATGATTTGACCCATTAAATAATTTTTACAAATCGTTCCAAAATATGAATACGCTTTTTTGTTTTTGTCTGGTTTGAATTTATCAACCTTAGTCATCAAAAAAGAATGTGTGTCAGTATGAATTTCAATAAAATCCATATCTTTACGATACAATTTGTAACGTCTTATAATTGATGAAATCATCTTATCAAGAGGAGCTCTTAAGAATTCATTATATATTTTGTTTTTTTCGTATGAAGTTTCAGCAATTAAAAATTTTCTAACTGCGGTTTCTTCTCTTACGTCAAAATAATTTTCTTTGACTGCCTTTCTACCTCTTTTTTTGGATGAAACATCTTCTGTTTGTGCAGATAGAGTTTCTTGCATTTATGCATTTTCTGATTGATATTTTATGACTCTATCGTCAGTAAAAAAATATTCTTTCTTTGCAGTTTGAATCCAAAACTTAACTTCATCATCAAGCATTTTGTTTTCTCCATTCTTATATGTCCAAAATATTGAACCTTCTCTCATGTTAATATGTTTATACCCTAACTTAGGTATTGTCATAATTGATACAGAATTGTAAGATAGTCTTAATAAGAATTCGTAAACAAATGTTAATTTTATTGATGGTTTAAATCCACCAAAGTCTTCAAATACAGATTTTTTAATCACAGAACCAGCAGTTTGGAAATTTTGATAATCTTGTAAAGTTTCGTTAGTTAAGAACCCCATTTCTTGTGTGAAGTTTGCTGCAAAAGTTGCTTCATTAGTGAAACCAGCAAACATTCCTTTATCATCAACTTCAACAACTACAGGTAAAAACATTTGAACATCAGGATATGATTCTGAATATTGTTTTACATTTTTAAACCAAATTGATGAATATTCGTCATCAAATTCTAACAATGAAACCCAAGTACCTTTTGCTTGTTCAACACCATAGTTTATTTGTGATGCGTAGTTAGGTTCTTTATCCCACAATACTTTAGTAACATTTATATTTCCAAAGTCGTAGTCCTCTAAAACTTGTATTAACGATTCTTCTTGAGTGTGAACAATTACTAGTTCTTCAAAATCAACTTTTTGTTCTTTTAAAGAATTAATTGCTTTTCCAAAAAGTTCATCAAAGTCTTTTGCTTTTGCTGATTTGATTGGCAGTATAACTGATAATGATATTTTATTTTCCATATTATTCTTCTGTTTTAATGATTTGTTCTTCAAATGAATCCGCTCTGTTAATTAAAAACTTTTTAAATAAAGTTGTCACAGAAGTTTCAAATTCTTGTTTATCTGAGTATTTGTCTGCAGTTTTTTTCATTTCTTCATACATTTCAGGTTTAATATTATCCTCTAACCAATTTTGAATAAAATCAGCAATTACGTCTGCAAATAAAGTTTTGTCCGTAATCCATATACCATTATCCTCAGTCATCCATTCTGTAGGTAAATTTGGAACCTTTCCAATTACAGGTACATTAGATTTCATAGACTCCAATGGGAATGTACCAAATCCACTTTCATCGTCAATCCATACACTTACAAAACAATCTCTTAACGAGTTAGCAAACTCAACTTCTGTAAGTCCTCTTAAATCTCTAAATGTGAACCATCTATATTGAGGGAATTTTAAATAAAATGTTTTGATAATATTAATTGCATCACTTTGTTCTTTAGTGTGAACAGCAACAATTGGCATCGGAGGTTGTGATTTAGGGTAGAAATTTTCTGAAACATAAGGTTTGATAATATCAAAAGTTGATTGTCTCATTACTCTTTCAATATATTCCTTTTGATTGTTTGTTGTTGTTAAACATTTAAAGAAACCATATTGAGCCCAGTTTTGACCTGGTTGTAAAGTTTCAACAATGTAGGCGTAAGATTGAGCCAAAACAACTTTAGCACAAGGTAATTGTTTAACTTGTTCCATCATGAAACCAAAAATTTCAGGAACAATTAAAAAATCTTCTGGAGATATTTCTAAATTTTGACCTTCAATAACTCTATGAGGAATATTCATATATTCTTCACCAAGCCATTTTGCAACACCTGCATAGTCGTTTTTTTCATGTAAGATGATTGGATTGAATCCTGCATCTTTTAGTGTTTTTGCCACTTGATATATAAATCTAACCGAAGCTTTTGCATTTCCTTTTGTGTCTTGTGTTAGGAAATAAATTCTTGCTTGTTTGTCTTTTAATACCTCAATGGATTTAAGTACTTTTTCTTTTAATGTATTTTCCATATTAATAATGATTGATAAGGTTTTTATTTAATAAACTGTTAAATGCGATTTTGAAAGGGATACTTGTTTTTGTAGATGATTTTATACCTAAACTTTCATCAACATCGTCGTGTTCAGATAATACAGTTTCTAACATCATTTTAACCATTTCTAATTTTATGATATTAATTCTCATTTCTGTTGTACCACTAGTTGGTTCTACAGATAGTTCATCAGTCATATCAAGATACTCTTCAATGGCATCTAAATCTACATAATAATTTTCTCCTAAAACATTAAGCATATATTTGTTCTATTTTTGTTTTGAGTTCTTTCATACTTGATATTTCATTCTCAACTTTAATGTTGGAGTTATAATCAGTATTAAATTTTATTACTCGTTTATTTGTTGGGTGATTTAATAATAGATTAGGATTCGCTGTAAGTAAAATGTCTATTGAATCCCATAACGAATTAATTGTAACTTCACTATAAAATTTAATGTTTTCAACTAAGCAACCAAACTTAGCCAAAAAGAATAGAGATGCTGGTTTTGATTTTCCAATTTCATCAGAAACAATGATAATATCATGAGAATCTCTCATATCAAAATAAAAATCATTTAGCTCACTCATTCCGTTGTATTCAACAGAACCAGCGTGACCAAAAATTTCCATCGTGTGCTCTTTGTATAAAAAATTATAAACCTCATCTTCATCTTTAAATGATAAGTGTTTAGTTAATTCTAAAGAAGTAACGTCTGATATTACTTTTCTTTCAATGCTAGGGTCGTCTTGAATTAATTTAAGTTCCTTTAAATTTTCATTAAGGTACCATTTCTCATACTCTTGCTGAACTTTTTTTAAAGTGTCTCTTAAAACCCCATTTATTTCTATTCCTATTTTCATTCTTCATATCTTTTTAATATGTCCGAAATCAATGGATTTCTAACAATATCTTCGGGATTAAATTCAAAGACACCAATGTCCTTCATATTTTGGAATTTTTTTAATGCATCCCATAATCCTGTCTGTGTTTTATCTTTATGTCTATCAAATTGTTCCAAATCACCTGATATGAAAAATTTTGAATTGAACCCAATTCTTGTTAATAAAAGTTTCATTTGACTTGGAGTTGAGTTTTGAGCCTCTTCAAAAATAAGAATTGAATTATCTATATTCATTCCTCTCATATACGCCAAGGCAAAAACTTCAATAGCCTCAACATCTTTTAACCTCTCCCTTGATTCTTTACCAATTATCTTATTTAAAAGATAATATGATGGAAATATGTAAGGGTCTAATTTTTCTTCAACACCACCAGGTAAACTTCCAAGTTTTTCTTCCGCTTCAACAGCTGGTCTTACAATTATAATTTTCTCATAAGGTGTTTCAGGGTCTACCAATAAGTCTACAGCACATTTCATTGCAATGTAACTTTTACCAACACCTGCAGGCCCTGAACAAATTGTTATTTGGTTTGAAGATAATGTTTCGTAATATATTTTCTGACTTTCAGATAAAAATTTTTCTTTAGTTTTCTTTTTTACAATTGAACAAATCAATTGTTTTTTTGTTTTTGCAATTCCTACTTCTAAAGTAGGTGTTTGAGTTGGTTGTCTTCTGGTTGTTTTACCCATTAATATTTTTTTGTTATTTAATACTTTACGTAATCTTTAATCTCTCGGATTTCTGAATCCGTTATTAGATTAATTTCATTTTTTAATGTAAATCTTTCATCATTTGTAAAATATACTTTTCTAGCCAAAGATATAAATTCATCATCAAATTTTTGTTCTTTTTCCATGATTCTCAATTTATCCTCAACATCCCAAAGATTAGAATTAACTTCAACCAATCTGTGATAAATTGATTCTGTCTCTAAGTTACTTAGATATTCCGAAGAAAAATTATAAAGTAATTCAAATTCTTTTTTGATGAATACTAATTTGTTTTCATCTTTTACATTATTCTTTTTTACTTGGAGTATTGATAACTTATCAATCATTTCTCCAACACTAACAGGAACTGTTACCATTTTATTTAATTTTTTGTTTATCTAAACTACCTGGTTCTCTTCTGTAGATTGAATTACCCCCATCAGGACTTTCATAAATCCAAGGAGTGTTAATTTCTACATGGTCAACTTGTGACTTAATCCAATTATAAGTCTTTTTTAATCCGATTGAAAGGGGCTGACTAACTTCCCATCCAATTTTTTCTCTATAAAGGTTATTATCTGAATTTCTACCCTTAACGCCTAAAGGGCATTTGAAACCATATTTTTGAACAAATTCTTCTCCGTCAATATTTTTAATTTCTAAATTCTTTTCAGAAATTGCAATTGCCATTCCAGCAAGTTGATTAATTGTAACCATTTCTTCACTACCAATATTAACAGGTCCAGTAAAATCACTATCCATTAATCTTAAAACAGCTTCAACACATTCTTCAACATATAAGAATGAACGTGTTTGCATACCGTTACCCCACACTTCAATAATATCTCCGTCTTTAGACTCTGCGACTTTTCTACACATTGCTGCTGGTGATTTTTCTCTACCACCTCTCCACGTACCTTGTGGACCGAAGATGTTATGGAATCTCGCAATTCTCACATTTAACTTATAATTTCTATGGTATGCCAAGAATACTCTTTCAGAGAATAATTTTTCCCATCCGTATTCTGAATCTGGATTTGCAGGATATGCAGAACTTTCTTCACAGTTTGGATTTAATGGGTCTAATTGATTGTGTTCAGGATACATACACGCTGATGAAGAATAAAATACTTTACCAACTTTTTTCTTAACACATTCTCTTGAAACGTTTAAGTTAATTGTTGCTGAATTATGCATTAAATTTGCATCATTCTCACCAGTGAAGATATAAAGAGCTCCACCCATGTCTGCCGCTAATTGATATACTTCATCAACTCCTTCTTCAATCACCAAATCAACGACCTTAGGGTCTGTTAAATCCCCTAAAATGAATTCGTTACATATTTCGTCTTGAAAGAAATATTCGTGTTTTTTAATATCACAAATTCTAACGTGATTACCTTCTTCTTTTAATCTTTTTGCAAGGTGTCCTCCGATGAATCCACCTCCTCCTAATATTACTATTTTTTTCATATCATTTCTTTAATTATTCTTTTTATACCCTCTTTTAATGAAATCTTTGGTTCCCAAAAATTCAAAATATACGGGTCGGGTTCATTTCTTTTATTAAGTTGAACTGTATCAGTATCTTTTCCTGGAGTAATTCTACAAGGAATTTCTTCACTAATAATTAATCCAACCTCAAGAATAGACTCCCACTTAAAATTTGTAATGTGTAATTCTTTGTCTCTATCTATTTCATTGTATTTTTGAGAAAGAATCATTAAAGCGTTTGAACAATCTTCAGCGTGCAAGAATTGTCTTTCTTCAGTTCCGTCTGTCATCATGGTGATATGTCCGTAATTGTGTGCCTTTAAGATAAAGTCAGTAATTACGTGAGATTTTTCTAAATTATGTTCAGGACCATAAACGTTCCAAAACTTAACTGTAATGCCTCCCAAAGCCCTTGTATAAGATTCACCTAAAGCTTTTGCGATTCCATATGGAGAGTACGACATGTTGGACATTTGAGATGACGCAAAAATGAATGGTTTCCTATATGATTTTAATGCGTTAAATGTGTGAACCATAAGTCTAGCATTGTTGTCTATAAACTCATAAGTGTGTTGATACTTCTTCAAGTATCTTGAACCTCCTACGTCAAACGCTAAAAACATCACAAAATCTGATTCATTAATATGTGAATCAACAATTCCTTTTATTCTTAAATCTTGCATAGAATTTTCTTCTATATCAAACGTCAAAACTTCATGACCTTCTTTCTTTAAGAATTTACAAAGTTCTGCACCAATTTGCCCTGATGAGCCAAGTACTAGATATTTCATATTAAAATAAGTTTTTTAAATAATTTTCCCACATGTAGTCTTCCGATACAGGTAGGTTATTCGCAGCTATGAAATTCCTTTCAATTGCTGGCATTAATGATTGATATTTTTCTAATGTTAATGTTGATAAATCAGCATCATCTTCTAAGAAGATAACTCCTGTTGGGTCAAAATATTTTTCAACAACTTTTCTTGAACCATAATAAACTGGAACTGTACCCATCGCAAAACAATCGGTTAATTTTTCTGTGAAGTAAGTATCCGAATTATCATTCTCAATTGCAACTGAGAACATGTAATCTTTTAAACCATCTTCTTTATCATTCAATTGATTAGGTCTTCCTGAACCAAATAAGTCAACTTTATCTTTTAATTTTTCAACCCATTGTAATCTATTTTGGTGCCCACGTAACCATCCTTTATTAGATGCAATCATTGATACCAATTTAGTTTTAGGGTGAATTGCTCTGTTTTTTTCCCAAATCCAAGGGGCTGCATTTGAAATGTTGTATACAAATGGAGCACCTAATTCAATAAGACTATCCATACAAGTGAAAATCCACTTGAAATGTTCCCTTGTCATGTCAATGTTGTCAACGAGATATTTGATGGTACCTTCATTCATTTGAGGCGATTCTAATAACCATCCAATCTTATCTCTTTTTGGGTCATTGAATCCCCAATCTTTGATGTAGTTATCAACATAAACACTCACTTCGTGTGGTGTTTCAGTGTCTCTTGATAGCCATTGAATGTGTTTTGGCATGTTGCGGTTTGATGAACAATCGTATTCACCCCACCAATCTGATACTTTTCTAATTTGTTTTTTTTCCATTTTTATCGTTTTACATAAACACCACCGATGTATCCACCATGAGTAATGTTAAATTTATAGTTATACTTTTCAATCCATTCTACAAATGCCAATCTTTCATGTTGGTCATATTCTGGTTCACCACCGTGCCAATCATCAAATCTGATGAATACTTCAGACCATTCGCACTTGGTTAAAAACTCTAATGCAGATACTGCTGGTTCATAGATATCAACATCTAAATTACAAACAGAAATTTTACCAATACCATAATCAGATGGTTCTGTTAAGTCGTGAACATCGGATATAATCATTTTGATGTTATCATGACCCATGAATCTTTCTCTAACTTCATCAATAGATTTGGGTATGTTGTGGTTATCAACATATAATGGATTGTCTAATGCAAATGCTCTTTCAATCCAATCACTATCACTTGGTACGTTCTTATTGGTTTGTTCTAACCCCTGAAAATGGTCAATTGTGAATATTGTTTTATTAGGAAATGTTAAGGATAAAGTTTTTGTACTTCCACCTGTAAAGGTTCCAAATTCAATAACATCACCAATTAAATCATAATTGTTAATTGTTATAATACTTTTGATGTGTGCTATGTCACATGTTTTGTTATTAGGATTTGTATTAATCATTTTTAATCGGCATTAATTTACCGCCCTCAATCCAATCACAAGGAATTATGTTCCAATATGATTCGTAGATATCTTTTGCCTCAGGACCTCGTGGACCAAACCAACGAGATGGTGCAACGATTTTTTTGTTTAGTTTTTTATTTAAGAAAACTCCCCACCATGAAAATGTGGAGTTTGATATGATATGATTTTGACATAACCCCATTAACCATAATTCTCTGTAATCTTCAGGTTCGTTAACAAAAATAACTGAAGGGAAGTTTAAATTCTCTCTTACAAAGTCGTGGTCGTCACTGAATACAAAAACGGTAGAATATTCACCAATAACTTTTAAAGCCTCTTGAATGTATTCTATGCTGATTGTAGGGTGTATTTCAGGGAACTGAAGATACTCACTTCTTCTAACGTGAAGTGATAATGTGTTTGGTTGAGATAGTTGAGGGTATTTTCCCATGAACTCTTCTACAAGTTCTGCGGGTGGCTGGAAGATTTCTCTAATTTTTTCGTCAAATCCAAACCAATTTTTTGTTGATTGAAAGTATCCGTGAAATGCGGTATCTCCTTCTACTGGATTAACTTCTGAATATTCAAAATGTCCTTCGTTTACTGTAGTTGTGTCTTCAACTCTTTCAACAAACTTTAGATTTCTGAATACATTGTTAATGTAATTTTCGGCACCTCTACCTTGACCTGGTGTCCATGAATGTGGAAGGAATACAGTTTCTCTATTGTGCTTCCAACCTTGTGCTAATGCGTGAGCGGCTTCAAATAATTGATTACCAAGACCACCCATTAAATTTGCGGTTATTGAATTTCCCATTTACTAAGAATAAATAATAGTGTTTAAATGTAAATTACAAGTTATGGGTGTTTGAAGGTGGGACTACATTATATGCAACACTATCTTTTAAAACATATGAAAGTTTTATATTATTTTTTAAAACTAAATTGGTTAAAACACTTTGGTCGTATAAATGATTTTTGAATTCAGGTAGATTATTCCCATGTTCATTTGGTTTATCAGTCAATATATTTTCGTTTTTACAATAATTTAACCATTGATTGATAAAATTCACATTATCTTGATTTTTTTTAAAAATTACAAATCCAGCTTCTACTTGAGGGAAGTTATGAAAAAACTCATTGTCACAATCCATAAGAACAAAACAATCTTTTTTTGTTTTTTCTCTTTGCTTATTTCTTGCTCCACGCCAATTACTGATGTAATAATCTCTTTTATCCATGGCAATTTTAATATGATGTAAACCATCACCCACTAAATCATCCGCGGCATCCAAATATACTAAAACATCGCCATCATCCATTTTATTTAAATCTTCTAATATAATGTATGGTTTCCATAAACAATATCCTGCGCCCTTTGGTTGGTCTAAAATATGTTTAAATTCTTTGTAAAAATCAGTATTTCTTATTTCTTCTGATGTGTGCACAAATACGTTATCAAATTTCATATTTTGATATCGTTCTAATAATAGATTTTCTCTGAATCTAAAATTTTCGTCTGTAAAAAAAGATATATTAAATTTCATATTTTAATTCCCAATTTTCCCACACAAATGGAAATCTCCAAGTTAGTTTATGTGTTTTAGATAATTCTTTAGATATTAAATCATAATCAGAATTTTCTTCGTCATTAAATAAATGAAATTGTACTTGTATATTTTTTATTTTAATTATTGAATTAGTCTCAATTAAATTTTTTAAAATTGAATACTCAGCACCTTCAACATTTATTTTCATTAAATCAATGTGTTCTTCATTAATAATTTCAAATATTTCATTTGCGGGAATTGATTCACTTTCAAATGTAGATTCTTTAAAAAATAATGATGCTTCTGATTGGACAATTCCTAATTTAACTTTTTCTTTTTTATCAGAAACCGCAATACAAAATGTTTTATAATTTAAATTTTTTAATTGATTACAAAATTCACTAACAACTTCAAAACAATATATTTTTGGTGAATATTTCTTTCTAATTAATTCTGACCAATGTCCATGTCTTGCCCCCAAATCAACAACAATTGAATTGTTCGTTAATGGATAATTAATTCTGTATGTATAATCACCATTTTGTTGTCTCCATTCGGTATCGTTTGACGGTTTTATTTTCATTTTAATTCTCTATTTTCAATAAATTTATCACCATAAAGTAAATCTTTATGCCTTTCTAAAATTTTTTGAGAATTTACCTTAACTAAATTATGATGTAAATCATGATTTTTTTGACGAGTAGAACCCCATCTTGGGTCTGATGTATAATCTATCCAATATAATCCTGATACTTTTTTTAATTCTTTAAATGCCCTAATTGAGATATCCATATCATCATAATTTTGTGGAGAGAACCATTCGTCCAAATAATTAAGTTTTACCACATCTTGATAGTTGTACATTAAAGGTCCTCTATTTCCATATTCTCGGGCATAAAAAATATCCCTAGACGAATCTTTTTTATTTGCCATATCAATATAATTAATTTCTTTAATTTGTTCATTATATATATTGTTGTGTGCAATAAATGAGGTTACCGCAAAAACATCATTAAATGTTTGATATGGTTTTAACATTCTAATGTCAAAATCTTTTTCATTAACAACCATATCATCTTGAATTAATAATGCGTAATCGTTATCAACGATTTTTAACCCCGCATTGTTTGCTTTAGTCTCAAAAACGTTATCAGTGTAAACATAATCAATTTTTAATTTTGTTATATTTTTTAATGTGTTTTTAACTATTGGGATAGAATTATCAGTACATCCATCAAAAACAATAATAAGTTGATTAGTTTTGTTAGATAAATTATTTAACAAAGACTTACATACCCGCTCAATTAAAAAATCTTTATTATGTATTGTTAATATACAAGATACGTTTTCCATTAGTATTAATTTTTAACATATAATGTATCTCCCCATGTAGAATGGAATTCATGGTAGTAGTATTTACTATACCCTTTAGAATTTAAAAATTCTTCAATTTCAACATCTATTTTTTGGCCTTCATAGAGTTCTACTTTAGCCGTTTCAATCACAATTATTTTACTATTAAAAATAAGTTCGCTTGAACTTAAAATTTCATAGTCGTGACCTTGAGTATCTAAACTTACTAAATCAAAATTTGTTTCTAAATTATTTTCTTGTAAAAATTCATCAATGTTAATTGTATTAACAATACAGGTATCAACCTTGGTAATGTCTTGATATAATTCTGCATGAACTTTTAAATTTTGTAATGATGAACATCCAGGATTTGTTTTTTTAGTATTTTCAATAATGTTAAATTCCGCAGTACCTTTTTTATTACTAACCGCGTATGGAAATACTAAACTTTCAAATGATTGATTAGTTACATTATATTTTAACTGTTCTAATAATTTTGGGTTTGGTTCAAACCAATAAATTTTTTCTGGATTTAATTCTTTATAAAAAGATAATTCTTCTCCTAAACATGCACCAATGTGCAAGATATTATTTATTTTGTTTTTTGAATTTCTATAAAATATTATTGATTCAACGATTGAATGAAAACTCATAATTTTGTATATGGTGTTTTATTTCTTATTTTATTTACCGTTTGAGTAACATTAGACATGTTAACTTTATGGTCATTAATTGGGTTAGATTCGTTGTAAATGTAATTTATGTTTGGTAAAAATCTATAGTGTTCTTGTCCTGACATTTCAAACATTGGAAACATGAATGATAAGTCACCAGCAACGCTCCAGTAATTACCATTTTCATCTCTTAAATCTTCTTCTTTGATTTTTTTCCATAACCAAGATTTCCAAGTTCTAAGATGAGAAAGAGTGAAGGCTTGTTTTCTAACGTTAGTAAAGTGAGTAGGGGGATTAGCAAACCCTGGTCTTCCATCGTGATATTTGAATGAACCACTTGTCATCCAAACTTCAGGGTCTTTATATGTTTCATTGATTAAGTCAAAAACATTTGAGTTTGGTAACCAATCATCACCATCAACCTCAACACAAATTTCATCACCAGAAATTGCTCTCCAATTTATTACTTGGTCGTAATTTCCTGGTTGGTAAAACTTAGTGTGATTTTCAACAAGTATAAATCTTGAATCACCCTCTATTGTTTTTTTTACAATTTCTTTTGTGTTGTCAGTAGACACATCATCAAGTATGTAACAAGTAAAATCTTTGAATCTCTGAGACATAATACTCAGTAGACTCCTTTCAACATACGGAGCACAATTATATGTTGTTGTTAAAATAATCATGAGAGAATCTTTAAATATTGTTCTTTGATTTGTTTGACAACATTGTTTGCATAGTATTTTTCTAAATCAGTAGGTGGGTCAAATTTTTCTTTGGACTCAATATTTCCATATGAATTTACCTTATAAATCCAGCTCGGTTTTCCACATAACCAACTTTCAATTGTTGTTCTTCCTAATTGTATTCCTGCAGTTTCATCACATTCATTAATTAGTTTTTCAACGTTCCAACCTGGTTTAAAATGTTTAACGTGTGGCTGTGTTAAAATTGATATGAGATAATTTTGTTTATCCTCACCCATTAACCAAAGTTCTTTATTATTATCTTTTGTGTAATCAATTAAATCCATAATTGTTTCTCTTCTCAAATAATCTATGGTACCGACAAATAAAACAGCATTTTGAACCTTTGAAGGTCTTGATTTGAATTTTTCATTATCCACAGGATTATAAATAACTTCAATATCTTTTTCAGGAATTTCAAAATTATTAATTATGTATTCCTTAATCTCGGGTCTAATTGCAATATATTTTTTAATTGATTCGTGTTTAATTGGGTCTTCTAATTCTATAACCTCAGAATGAATTGAATATATTTTGTCAATTTCAGGATAAAATTGAATCATTCTTTCCGCAACAGGTTTATGTTGCATATGGATTAAATCAAAATTAACATCTGAAACCCTATACATCATATTTGGCGTTGAAACTTGTGGTCCATTACCAGCATCAAAAGTCCACACACCATCACCAAGTTTGAATCCTGGTGCTTGTTCAAACGTAATACACTTAATCCCAATCTTTTTTGCCATATCTGTTAATGGTCCTCCTATTTGAGACATCACAGTAACATCACAATTTTGACTTAATAAATTTTTTGCTAATTCATAAACGTATAATTCAGAACCTGTAAATGTTCTAAAAAATAAACAAGAAATTAAAATTTTAAGTCTTTTTTGTGGGTCAAATGGAAGTTTTAATGGAAGGTTGTCTTTATATTTTTTTTCAAATAACTGTCTATTTTTTTCCCATTGTTCATTAGTTTGACCGATAGATTTATGAGTAATTCTAATATTTGTTATTACGCCTATTTTAACGCCTTCTAAATGATTTTCAAAACAAAAAGGAATATCATAAAAATGAAACCCTTCAAATTCTTCATCAAAAGTTTTTTTAATTTTTCTTTTATCAACAGCAATGAATAAACCGTCAACAATTATTGTTTGACCTATATTATTATTTAATGATTCAGAATATTTTGATTCCCATTTTTTTCCACCATTTTCGTGGTTAACAATCCCAATCATTTTTTTTCTATCTTCCCACCATTTACCACTTGCTGGCATATCTGTTGTACCAGCCATTCCAATAATACCGTAATCAGATTTATCAAAATGTTTCATTAATTTATGATACCATCCTGTTGTATCAAAATAAATGTCGTCATGACAAAAAACAATTATGTCAGTTTTTGCTTCAGACAAAATTTCATTATATAATTTGGCCAAAGACTTTTCACCGTTATTAACTTTTTCAATAACTTCAATTTTCTTAAAACCTGAACTTTTTTTCAGGTATTCAATAAATTCTGGTTTGTGTTCTCTTGTTGAATATGCTATTGTTAACATTATTTGAGTCGTTTTTTCTTTGCTTCTTTTATTATTTCATGTGCACTTTTGTCAGGATTTCCCTTTGTAATAATAACACAGTCCAAAATAAACTCAGCTAAAAGATTCTTTTTTTCTATTTTTTTTATGAGTTCTATTAAAGTTTCTAAATTTTCGTAATACTTTCCCATATAGTAAGTTTAATTTAAATACCAGTACTGCCAAAACCGTTATCCCCTCTATCTTTTTCTTCTACTTCACTAACTGTTTGAAAGTTAATATATCTACCGTTTATTACTGGTGCAAAAACAGCTTGAGCAATTTTCATACCTTTTGTGATTGTGAAATCAGTTTTGTTTGTATTAAAAACAATTACCTTAAGTTCACCTGTGTATCCTACATCCACAGTACCAGGAGTATTCAAAACAGTAATTCCTTGATTGATTGCTAAACCACTCTTAGGTCTAATTTGTAATTCCAAACTTTCATCAAAAGATACTTTAATTCCTGTTGGAATTATTGCTCTACCAAGAGATGGTAAAGTATATTCTATAGTAGAGTGTAAATCAAAACCAGAATCTGTTGGATAAGCGTATTTTGGATAAACTGCAAGGTTATCTAATAACTGAACTTGAACATTTTTTCTTGATAATAACAACTTTGTGTTTTCGTCAATTTCTTTAAAATCTTCATCAGTTAATCCAAGTATTTCATCAAGTTCTTTCTTATAATTTTCATCAGATTCAATACCTGTTTGTATTTTTAATTTTTCAAATTGTTCTTGGACCTGTTTCCATAAATCTGATTCTTCTTCTTTGTCAATTTCTTGCATCATTTTAATTGTTTTAATTTTTTAATTAATTCTATCAAAACCACAACATCTTTCTCACAATATTTTACAATACCTTCAATATTTTTATCTATCCAATACGCCTCATGAACTCTATTTCCTGTTACTTCTGTATTTTTAGATGACTCAACACCCATACAAACACACATTAATTCAAGAGATGCGAATTGACCATATCCACCATATTGCCATATGTCTTTGGTATCAATTGCCTTAACCTCCCAAGGTTTTGTATCATAACTTGGTAATAGTTTTGGAGGTTCTAATCCATACATCATCATACGTTTAGCTAATGTTGGGATATCAAATCCTTTAACATTATGTCCACATAAGAAGAACCCTAAATCCCCTGTACGATTTAATAATTTCTGTACATCTTGAAGTAATTTACCTTCATCTTCACTATGAAAAGATTGTAGTTTAACTGTTCCGTCATCCATAACAAATGCAACACTAACACAAACTATCTTTAAAAATTCAGGAACTAACGCGGCTCTATTAACAAACAATTGCTCAATAGGTGTGTCAGATTCCTCAGGAAATCTTTTTCTAAGATTGTCTTGAATGTGTTCAAATTGAAATGAAAGTTCTTTTTTATTTTTCTTAAAATTTTCCCAATTGGATTCACATCCTACGGTTTCAATGTCTAAGAATAAAAACTTGGTTAGTGGTACATTATTTATCATACGATTGATTTATAAAATTCTGCTCTTGCTTTTGTTACAACATTTAAATCATATGTGTCCTTTACGGTCTCATATAATCTTTCTCCCATATCTTTTACCATATTTGGATTTTTTACCAATTTGTCAATGAATTTAGCCCAATCAGAGTGATTTCTATTTTCATCAACTAATAAAGCATTTCCGTCAACAAAATTACCATGGTCTAAACAATGTTTTAAGTCTAAAGTATATGGACCAACATTTGACGCTATAATTGCTTTTTTATAGAAACCTGCCTCAATAACTTTTAATTGAGATTTCATTCTATTAAACATGTGGTTTTTGATTGGTGCCAAAGATACATCAAATTTTGAATAATTCTTTGCATATGATTGTACGGGTCTAGTCCAAACTCTGATATATGCCTCATCATTTTCGTTAGGATAAGAGTCTTGTACGTATTTTTCTAAAAACTTTTTATAGTCTTCAGAAATAGTTGTGTATTTTTGAGTGAATATTTTTTCGTATGATGCCCATACAGTTTCTTCAGGTGTGATATTTCTTTTAACATGTTCTCCTGTTTGAGAATTAATTTCTGTAACAGTTCCTCTTGTATCAAATCCACAAAGAACATATTGTAATTTATCACTAATTGAACCTAACTTGCTGAATGATTGGTCTAATAATTGTAAATCATGTAAGTGAGATGAACCACCTAACCATCCAATCCTTAATCTATCTGATTCAGGTGTTGGTTCTTTAAATTGAGATTCTTTTGGGTTAATTGCGTTAGGAAACACCACAACATTTTTATTCATTTTCATTATCTCATCTGCAAATAATGATGTTGTTGTTGAAACGTATTTTGCAATTTTTAAGTTTGTTGTAATTTTTTCATTGATTTTATTGAATCTGATAACATCATGGATTGGATGTTCTTTACCTGGCATCCAATAATCATCAATATCACCAACAGTGGCGATACCAAGTTCATTTAATTTAAGAATTAACTGATTAGCTCTTTCAAAATCAGGACCAATGCTTCTGTGGAAAGAAACAATTTGATACTTTTTAAAGAATTCTAAATCATCATATACAACATCGTATACGATATCTATATGAAAATCTTCAGGATATAAGTTTTGAAGAAAGATGTGAGGGTCTATTGACCTAAATTTACCAACTCCAGTTCTATCGGAGGGTACGACTAGTACATTGATTTTAGACATAAATTATTAATATATTTAAAGAAATATAATAATTTATATCCAATAAGAAAATGCCTTAAACTAATTTTTTGATTTTTGTTACTTTACCTTCAAAAAGATGTTTTCCAACTTTAAAACTTAACATCTCATTAGCCTTTTCACTACTCTCAACCATTAATCCATTTTCTTGTAAAGCTTCATCAACAGCTTCTCTAATCATTTTTTTAATCAATTTATAATCAATTTGTGATGTAGATTGTGTTTGAGGTTGTTGTTGTGTTTTAGGTTTAACGGACTCAGGGATATAGTTGTTTGAATTTTCATTTTTCATTAATCTTGACGCTCTTTCAATTAAGTCATCAGATAATGTTGCGCCTCCTCCTTGTTGTTGCGCTTGTGCTATTGGATGTTCAATCATTAACCTTTTAATTTCATCAGGTAATTTAGAACTTTTAATTGCATCAACACTTGGCATACCAACTGGCTTTGTATTAACCTTAGGAAGTTCAGACAAATAAGGTTGACTCATTGATGGAGATTCTTGTAAGAATTCCTGAGGAATATTGTATTTTGCATTAGGTACGTCAAAATCTTGTAAAGATGTTGGAGGTAACCCGTCATTCATTGAATTTCTGCTTTTAGTAAATTTTGGATTATCCATAATAGCTTTAGATGCTACCAATCTACTCATTAAATCGTTTTCGTTCATAATCTTAAACTGTTTGTTGTGTTGGAGTTGTTGTAGGTGTAGGTGTGTTATTAAATTTTGCAATTGTTATAACACTAACCATACTTTTATCTCCATTAAAATTATAACCAGGCTTTGGTTCATTGTAAATCTCACCTGTTGGTTTGAACGATAAGATTTTATCTAATCTAAATAATCTCCATCCTGGTAACGGTTGTTCACCTTTATATGCGGTGTGAGAAGAACCTTCACGGTCCCAACCTCTCATAACTAAATTACCTGCCTTACTTTTACCTAATGCGACAGGTTCTACTTCACGTACGCCTTTACCACCTGGTTCGTCACCATCGTAGTTGATAATCACAACATTTCTATTATTAACAGAGATTTGAATGCTATCAAGAGATGCAATTTCAAGAATTAATCCTTTAAGTGATTCTTGTAATTTCATTAGAAGTTAGGATACGGTTTTGAAGAATTGTAACTGTTTATTTTAATTTCATTTTTTCTTTCAACTACATCAGTAATTGTTCCAGCATTTGCATTATAAACGTCTAAAAAAATACCAGTACCTCTTCCTTTAGCATCTCCGTCAGCCAAAGCATCACGGTTTACTACGGAATATTGATTACCCACTTCGTTGTAATCGTTTCTTGGGATAAGTTTAGACCTTTCAACGTCAGCAACAGCTGTTAATGCGTTTGGTTCATTTTGTGTTAAATCAACTGCGATTTCTAGTGCCATATTTTTATATTTTTGATATTAATTCATTTATTCTTTTTAAACTTTCAGTAACTGAGGCGTTATATTTGTCCATAGTTTTTGAATGTTCTTGAGATGGTCTTACATTATTAAAGTCTTTCTTTTGATGAGGGTCCAAAAATTGGTTTTGCATCCCCGTATCCATTTTATTTCTTTTTGTCATTTTATTGTAGTCTCTCATTTTTCTGAGTTCATTATTAACCCAGTTTTTAATAACTACACCTCCATTTAAAATAAATGACGGATGTTTTTCATTTCCTTTGAAATTATCAAAAAAGTTTTTAATTCTTTTTAATTGTTTATAATCAATAAACGATTGTCCTTGAAGTTCTTTGTTTCTATTAAATCCCTCGGTATTCTCATTGGCGTTTTTCACTCTATGAAAACACATTCTCATATGTTCCTGTTTGTCTTTAGGAAATTCTATCTCACCTTTGGCCGAATTATATAAATCTTTATTCACCGTCTAATAGTTTAAGAATATCTTTTCTTGATAATCCTTCTTTATCCATCTGTTTAAGAAGAGACTTAAGATTCTTTTTTAGAATATTTGACGCTTCTTTAGAATCAGATTCTTTTTTACCGACCTCAGAGTTATCTGAATTTTTTTTCTTCATTAACAAATCCTCAACCATTTTGATTGCTTTTTGTTTTTGAATCTCAGATAATGTTGCTCTTGTAATAAAATTTTTATCGTGGTAATATTCTGATTTTTTATCTTTCTTCCCTGATGGGTCTTTACCTTGTTGTTCAGTTCTGTCTATCGCTTCTTCAGGTTCCATTTCTAATTCATCAACCATGTAGTCAAAAGTTTCTTTACCGTCCATATCTTCAGTTTCCTCATATCCAAATGCTTTTGACATATCTATTTCACTAACTTCCTCTTCAACTGATTCACCATAATATGTTCTATATCCACGAGATATTGGGTCGTTTGTAATTCTTGCCGCAGCAACAGTTTGGTCCATAGTTTTTCTTGGGTGAAGCTTAGGGTCAAGAATTGGAATCTTACTATTTGATATTGCACCATCTAGGTTAACAAGTTCTTCTAACTCACCCGAAACATCTTTTGTAGATTTTTTCTTCTTTCCCTTCAATAACTTTTCCAAATAGGTTTTAACATGTTTAACCTTTTCTTTTGGTACTTTAATCATCTCATCTTTTTTTCTTGCTTCAGTTAAAGTTTCTTCAACTGAGAAGTATAAAGAATAATCTTTTCCTTTATCTCTAAGGAAAAAATAATATGGTGATGAATAAAATTCTTTATCTGTGGTAATCATCTCTTCTTTTTAATCTATAAATACTCTGATACAAGGTATTTATCATTAGTTTATGGCATACCAAAACATTAATCAATATAATTTTAGGAGATGGGGAATAATTCCGTTTAATGAAATAACGGACATTTGCCTTGCATCAGACGAAAAAGATTATGACCAAGAGGTTGTATTTTCTCCATTTTTAATTGGTGAAGATGATGGAAATAGAATGCCATTCAAATTTGACTTCAATAATTCTGCAACAACAATTTGTCAAACCAATTCTTGTAGTTTTGATAATGATGTTATTGTTTCTGAAAATTATTGGAATCCAGACTATGTTGACCCTAATTTTTGTCCTGTTGTAACTGAATTATGTGATGTTGGTTTGACAGGTATTGATAACGGATTGACTAAAAAAATGTCTGGTGAAACCATTGAAATTACAACAGGTTTATATACATCTTCAGCCGACACTTACAGTAGATACAAATACGATAGGAGAATGAAAATGCACCCTATCACAGGTTTTACAACATCATCAAATAGATTATGGAACGATGACTCATACACATATAATTTAAATTATCAAACAAATGGGGATTCTGTTGGGTATTTTGCAAGACTTAACGGAGGATTTTTCCAAGGGTTTTATAAAATACCAGGATATGATTATCAAGTTTTTCCTCAGAGAGTTTCTTTAGGCTGGACAGCAGAATTCATGTTGAAGTATAGATGGACAGGAAATACTGATACAGGATTAAATAAAAGATACCCAAATAATAAAGGAACCTTCTTTTACATGGGGGCCAGAGCTGAGAATAAATTCTACCATTATCCCGATGGAAGTCCAAAACAAGATACAGGATATACAAGAGTAACTTCGGGTTTAACTTGTATGCACACCTGTGAGTGTCAACAAACAGGTAAGACAGCTGAACATAGTTGTATACATGTTTACCAACAATCAGGTGGAACATCTACTAATTGCAATTGTGGATGTCCTTGTAATTGTACTGTTACTGTAAAATATCCTGAAACCGACCCATTATATGACGATGTTTCAAACGCCCTTTCATTAAGATTGAGTGGTGATACAGGAAACCCAAGATTATGTGTTAAGACTTATAGAATCACAGGACATTGTGAACATTCAGGAACTTGTCTTACAGGTTTAACTTATCAAACAGGCGTTACAATAAGTGAGTGGTGCTCAACAAGAGGAATTTTCCACGATTGTATTCAAACAACATATCCAAATGTTGAACATTGGGTTCAGATTGATGCGGTATTCCAAAGAAACAAATGGTTAGATACTTGTGATTTATATGAAAAAGGCGGGTTAGGATTAATTGTTGATACAATTTTCACAGCAACACCTGCAAATAATAGCGTGAGTCTTATTGAACCTCCATTAACACACGAACAACCTTACGACCCAGCAACAACAGAAGTTGTTAAGTTTAACGACATGTGGACGGAAGAAGAAAAGTATAGATTGGGTACATTGAAGTTTTATGTTAACGGTAGATTATTCATGGTTGCGGAAGATTTTGAGGAGATTATACCAAGACTATTAAACACACCAAAAGAAAGACAAATTGGTGTTGGGTATAATATTTCGGTTGGTGGTGGTACACAAGGTTTACATGACAATTTAACTTTTTCAGGAGGATGTCCTGAGACCGTTGATGATATTGTATATCAACAAGACCCAGAATGTTTAACAACATATGATTTAGACCACACAATTTATTCGGGATTAACCACAAATATAGAACTTGAAGGAATTTTTGGTGGAAGTTTAATTGGTGACGTTAGTGCTTTTAGAATGTATCTCGAACCACTTAACGCATCTCAAATTAAACATAACTTCAGAATTCTTAAAAATAGATATGGATTATTAGACCCTGATTGTCCTAACTGTAGAATTGTAATACCTAATAATGACTTATACTATGTTACATTACCTTGTAATGATTTAATATACCTATCACTACCTTGTAATGATTTGGGGTATGAACTGTATAATTGCCCAACACCAACTCCAACAATAACACCAACAGTAACTCCAATTTAAACTTAATTCAAATGTATACAACAGACTGTAACTATTTTAAGATAACAAACTATAATGCTGTTCAACAAGGGTACTATGCTTGGACTGGTTGTACTGGTATTGTTAGTGTTACACCAATTGACCCGTTAGATTCTCATTATGTTTGTGCTTATGATTTATATGCTCAAGATTGCGGAGCTCCTTTAACTGTTGTTTATGTGGGACTATGTCCTTCTGTAACTCCAACACCATCATTTACGCCAACTCCTACACCAACAAATATTACTCAAACTCCAACCCCTACACCGACTGTAACACCAAGTATTACCCAAACATTTATTCCTGTATATAATTTGTGGGGTGCTGGATATTTTGAGGATGCTTGTGGTGATGCAGGATATGGTCCATCAAATGTTGCAATTTATAGCGCAACTCCATTTGAAGCTCTACAAATTGGGGATTATGTGTATGGAAACGCTTCTTGCACAATTCCACCTACTTTTGTTGGTAACATAGTTTCTGACGGAGCAAGATGGGTACAATTTAATATCGCAAATGGACAAGTCCTTGATATTGGTATTTGCTTTTAATAAAACAATTTTTTTAAGTATTTATATATTATGTCATATTGTGGTGTTTCAATTTTTAGTAATAACTTAAGTGGTCAAACGGCCAACGTTACCTTTTTTCCTTGTACTGGTGGAACAATTAGTTTGGGAGACCAAGTTTTTCCGTTTACATATGTGACTGATTATTGGTATGGAACTTACGATTGTTATGTCTCAACATACGCATACTCTTATATTGTTGATGTTCCGTGTCCATCATCTACTCCAACTCCGACACCTACATTAACACCAACTCCAACAATAACCGCAAGTCCGACAATAGGTTTACCAACATCAACACCAACAAGTAGTGAAACTCCGACACCTACACCATCTATAACAAGTTCTCAAACTCCAACACCATCGGTTACTGAAACTCAAACATCAACACCTACACCATCTATAACAAGTTCTGAAACGCCAACACCAACGGTAACAAGTTCTGAAACGCCAACACCTACACCAACATTAACTCAAACTCCAACACCAATTAATTATCAATTTGAATTAGGTTACGGATTTACACCAAATGATGCTTGTTCTTCAACTGATACATCATTTTACGGTTCAAGGTCAGGTGGACCAACTCTTGAGGTTAGTGAAATTTTATATACAAACGCAAGTGTAACTACACCAGTACCTAACGGATATTATTCTGATGGAACTATATTATATGTTGTGTCAGGAGGATTAGGTGAGATTGTTGCAAAATATAATAACGGATGTGATAATTTGGTAACACCAACTCCAACTGTAACACAAACATCTACAAGTACACCAACTCCAACTTTAACTCCAACTACTACAACAACTTTAACATCAACTCCAACTTTAACTCCAACACTCACTCCAAGTATAACTGCTAGTAATACACCAACACCAAGTATTACTGCAAGTCAAACAGTAACTCCAACACCAACTCATATTAGATATGTATTTTCATCATATTCAGGAACTAATTTTAATGATGCTTGTTCTGAATTATATGGTACTTTAATATACGGAGATTCACCAAGTTTTAGTAGTAACACACAATTTTATAATAATAGTACAGGACCTGTTACAATTAATATGACAGGATTTTATAGTTTTGAAAACTCAGTTTTACAATTGAGTTCCAACGGACTTCGTGTTGCGTCTCCTTTTTCTTGTACTTAAGAACATTTTTTTAATTTCTGAAATAAATTAGTATAAATCGTAGTATTTATTAAAAAATAGTAATACGATGGCATGTAGCAAATATACTCTAACAAACACGGGCACTTCAATAGCAAATTTTAGTTATAGAAGATGTGACGATAATATGTGGGAATACCAAGTTCCTTTGGACCCAAGTGAAACTAAAAACATTTGGTTAATAAATGGTTCTTATGGAACCGCATTTTCAAGTCAAATTTTGCTTGTTAATCAAGGACCTTTTCCTCCATTAAATGCTACTGCAACACCGACTCCAACTCCAACAACAACACCTACCGTTACACCAACACCATCGGTTACGACTACTCAAACACCGACTCAGACTAACACTCCAAGTCAAACACAAACTCAAACACAAACTCAGACGCAAACTAACACTCAAACACCAACAACAACATTAACTGCTACTCAAACACCTACTGAAACATCAACTCCAACACCAACTACAACAACTACGTTGACTGCAACTCAAACACCAACGGTAACAAAAACACCAACTCCTACACCAACACCATTCAACTATAGTTTTGCTTTAGGTTCAGGTGATACACAAAACGCAGCTTGTGCGGCATCAACAACATCTCTTTATACTACAAGGTCACAAGGACCATCAATTGAAGTTGGTGATGAATTATATACAAACGCTACAACTACAATACCAGCACCTGATGGATACTATTCCGATGGTACAAATTGGTATAGAGTTACAGGTGGATTAGGTGAAGTATCTGCTAAAGATGATAATGGTTGTTTGAACTTGGTAACACCAACTCCAACAGTTACTAGTACAGTAACTTCAACACCAACACCATCAGTAACTGCAACAATTACGGCAACACCGTCAGTAACTCCTTCGGCAACACCAATAGCTAGATATATTCAATCAAATGTTTGTTTTAATCTGTCAAGTGCCGATAGTGCTTGTGGATGTGTGGGTACGGCAACAATATATTCAAATAATGTTCAGTTTAGTGCTTCTACCTTGTTTTGGTCTGGCGCAACAGGTGTTAACACAGGAAACCCTACAGGATTCTATGCACTTGATAATATTGTTTATTTTGTTAATAATGATTGTGGTATAGGATGTTCTACAGGTTCAACTCTTGGATATAGTTCTTTCTGTAATGTAACTCCAACCGTTACACCAACACGAACTCAAACTCCAACACCAACTCCAAGTATAACACCAACTCAAACAGGAACACCACCAGTTACACCAACACAAACAGTTACATCAACAAATACACCATCACCAACACCATCTCATACTTAAAAATAAAAAAAATAATATAAATAAAACCCTCTACTTTTGTGGAGGGTTTTTTATTTTTAAGACAAAATACTATAAATGAGCAAAATTTTTATTCAAATTGCATCCTACAGGGACCCACAGTTAATCCCAACATTAAAAGATATGATTGCCAACGCTAAGAAACCAAAGAATCTGGTTTTTGCAATCGCAAGACAATTTAGCGAAACAGATGGTTTTGATAACTTAGATGAATTCAGAACCGATAAAAGATTTAAAATCTTAGATATTCCTTATCAAGATGCTAAAGGAGTTTGTTGGGCGAGAAACCTAACACAACAACTTTATGATGGTGAAACATATACCCTTCAAATTGATTCTCACATGAGATTTATTAAAGATTGGGATGATGTTCTAATCAAAATGATAAAGGGGTTACAAAAGGATGGGTACAAGAAACCTCTACTTACGGGTTATGTCCCATCTTTTGACCCCGAGAATGACCCTGCAGGTAGAGCACAAGATGCTTGGAGAATGGCATTTGATAGATTTATTCCTGAAGGTGCTGTATTCTTTTTACCTGAAACAATTCCAGGTTGGAGAGAAATGACAAAACCTGTAACAGCAAGATTCTATTCCGCTCACTTCTGTTTTACATTAGGTGAATTCTCAGTAGAGGTTCAACACAATCCTGAATACTATTTCCACGGAGAAGAGATTTCAATTGCGGCAAGAGCATACACATGGGGTTATGATTTATTCCACCCACATGTTCCTGTTGTTTACCATGAGTACACTCGTAAGGGTAGAACAAAACAATGGGATGATGATAAGACTTGGGGAGAAAAAAATAGAGTTTCTCATTTAACTAATAGAAAATTATTTGGTATGGATGGTGAAGTTCAAGAAGGTCATGATGGACCATTTGGATTTGGCACTGTTAGAACTTTAAGAGATTATGAAAAATATTCTGGCTTATTATTTGAAAGAAGAGCAATTGACAAACATTGTTTAGACAAACAATATCCACCAAGTCCATATGCTTTTGATAATGAAGAAGAATGGAAAGATAGTTTTGCAACAATATACAAACATTGTATTGATGTTGGTTATTCAAGTGTTCCAGAAAAAGATTATGATTTTTGGGTTGTGGCATTCCATAACACAAAAGATGAAACTTTATTTAGAAAGGATGCGGATAAAAATGAAATTGCTGGTTTTATGAGAGACCCTGACGGATATTGTAAAGTTTGGAGAGAATTCCAAACAACTGAATTACCATCATATTGGGTTGTTTGGCCACACTCAGAATCAAAAGGTTGGTGTGATAGATTAACAGGCCAATTAAACCATAATAACGTTAGTTAATGAAATTCAACGAACTACCAAAGTTTGTAGTCAATTTAGAAACAAGACCAGATAGATTAGAGGATATTAAATTTGAATTGGATTATATTGGTTGGGACTACGAGGTATTCAGTGCTGTTAATAGGAATAGCTATATGGGTTGTACCCTTTCTCATTTAGGAATTATAAATATTGCTAAAGAAAGAGGGTATAAACGTGTAATGGTTATAGAAGATGATTGTGATGTGATGCCATATTCAAAATCGTTTATTGAGGATTTGGAAAAACAAATTGATGGCATTGAGTTTGGTGTTATGAATTTGGCCCCAACTTTAAATAGACCAATGAATATTAGTGAAAAGTATAACATGTTGTTAGACTTAACTAATTTACCACCAAAACCACATGATAGATTAACAGAAACATTTGCAACAAATATTCTTATCTATGATGTGTCATCATTCCAACTTGTGGAAAATATTAAAGAATATGCTTTCCAAAGCGGAGATTATGTTCTTCCTATTGATGAACAATTGGTTAAACATGTTTATCCTGTTGTTCAATGTTTTGCACCAGTATTACCTATAGCACCACAAAAAAATTCTTATTCTGATGTATCTCATGGTATGTACAATAATTTTTATACTCAAACATATAATTGGAATCAATATTCTCCAATTAAAATTCATAGGCAATATTTAAATGAAAGTGAAAACAAAAAAATAAAAATTCAAAAACAACACTTACCATATAATGTCAACTAAAATTATTACTGCAATTTATAGTGATTTAAACGGAACAGAATTAGGTGGTAGACCTAATAGGGGTTCTCATTACAGATTTAGTCTTCTTTCATTACTTAAAATGACAGATGCCGATTTTCTTTGTTATACATCAGACAGAGAAATTGAATCTTTAAAAGAATTTTTTTATTCTGAATATAAGATATCTGAGAATCAATTAAAATTCCAAGTTTTTGACCTTGAGAATTGTAAGTTTAAAGATTTAATTAATTCAAGGAAGAATGTTGATGACATTAAGAGAGGAGATAGATGTATTGAAATTCAATATTCAAAATTTAGTTGGTGGTGGAATGAAGATAAATCATATGACAACTATTATTGGGTTGATGCGGGATTATCTCATTGTGGGCTTATTCCTTTAAAATATCTTGACGAACAACATCATTCAATGAGAAGGTTTTATGAGAGTCATCTTTTTAATAATAATTTCTTAAAAAATGTTATTGAAGACACAGGAGATAAATTTTTGTTATTTGGTAAAGAAAATGATAGAAATTATTGGTCAGGAACTGTAGACCCAAAATGGTATGTTAACTATGATAGAAGTATTCATATTATAGGTGGAATGTTTGGGGGTCATAGAGATAAGTGGGACAATATAGTAACAACTTTTGAAAACTATGCTCAAAGTGTTTTGGGTAGTGATAATGGGTTACCACATGAAGAACAAATTATGACTTTGATGTACTTTAACCATCAAGATTTATTTTACAGAAAACATTTTGATATATGGTGGTGTAGAGATAATGCACCTCAAGGAACAACAGATGAGTTGTTCCAAAAAAATAAAAGCTTTTTTAAAATATTAGAAGAATTTAATAGAATTTATGAGTAAGATAACATTAGTAACAGGAATATGGAACATCGGTAGAGATGAACTAACTGAAGGATGGTCAAGAACTTATCAACATTATTTGGACAAATTTAGTTCATTATTAGGTGTTGATGCCAATATGATTATTTTTGGTGATGAAGAACTTAGAGATTTTGTTTTTGAAAGAAGGTCAAAGGATAATACTCAATTCATTACAAGACCTTTGAGTTGGTTTAGAGAAAATGAATTTTTTGACATGATTCAAAAGATTAGAGCTAACGAAAGTTGGTCTAATTTATCTGGTTGGCTAAAAGATTCAACACAAGCCAGATTAGAAAACTATAATCCATTGGTTATGTCTAAAGTATTTTTATTAAATGATGCTAAGATTATGGACCAATTTAATTCAGAATATCTTTTTTGGATTGATGGTGGATTAACAAATACTGTTCATCCTGGTTATTTTACACACGATAAAGTTTTAGATAAACTACCGAAATATATTTCTAAGTTTTCATTCATTTGTTTTCCTTATGATGCTGAAACTGAAATTCATGGGTTTGAATATAATAAATTAAATTCAATTGCTGGTGATAAGGTAAATAAAGTTGCTAGAGGTGGGTTTTTTGGTGGACCTAAAGACTCTATTGGTGATATTAATGGAATTTATTATTCATTGTTAAAAACAACCTTAGAAGAAGGTTATATGGGTACTGAAGAGTCTATTTTCAGTATTATGTGCTACAAACATTCTGATTTAATAAATTATTTTGAAATTGAGGGGAATGGATTAGTTGGAAAATTCTTTGAGGACTTAAAGAATGATAATTTAAAGATTAAGAATGAAGCTAAAGTTATTGAATCTGTTAATAACTTAGACACATCTAAAGTTGGATTATATGTTATTACTTTTAATAGTCCAAATCAATTCAGAACGTTGATTAAATCAATGACTGAATACGATAAAGATTACTTACTTAAGACTAAAAAGTTTTTATTAGACAACTCTTCTGATGAATCAACTTTTGATGAATATGCGTCACTTTGTGAAGAACATAATTTTACACATATAAAGAAGGATAATTTAGGTATATGTGGTGGAAGACAATTTATTGCAGAGCACTTTGATACTACTGATTTAGATTATTACTTATTTTTTGAAGATGATATGTTCTTTTTCCCAAATGAGGGTCAAGTATGTAGAAATGGATTTAATAGATACATCCCAAATCTTTATACAAAGTCATTAGAAGTTATGAAGAAAGAAAACTTTGATTTCTTGAAACTTAACTATTCAGAATTTTATGGTGATAACGGAACTCAATGGGCTTGGTATAACGTACCACAAAGTGTTAGAGAACAATTTTGGCCAGGTAAAAACAGATTACCTGTTCAAGGATTAGACCCAAATGCACCGAAATCAGTATATACTCATGTTTTAAGTCATAAAGGATTACCATATACTATGGGTGATGTTTATTATTGTAATTGGCCTCAACTTGTTAGCAGACCAGGAAATAAAAAAATGTTCTTAGATGTAACATGGGCACATCCGTTTGAACAAACATGGATGAGTCATATGTATCAACTAATAAAAAAGGATGAACTTTATCCTGGTTTATTGTTGGCAACACCAACTGAGCACAATAGATTTGAACATTATAGCGGAGACCTTCGTAAAGAGTCATAACAATATATTTATTGTTATGGAATTTTTTATCAAAAAGAATGCAACGTTACCTGTTTTAAAAATGCAGGTTGTTAAAGACGGTAGAGCTGGATATCTTGAGCTAATGCAGGCACTTGAAGTATCCTCAATTTATTTTTCTATGATTAACGTAGAAACAGGTATACCTAAGATAGTTTCTGCCCCATGTGAAATTGTTAGTTTAATTTTACCTGAGGGTGCGTCCACAGAATATTATATCTATTTTAAATTTACAAAATACGACACAGATACTGTTGGTAGATACCAAGGTCAATTCTTAATCAAGAATGATGAGGGAAATTTAATTTTACCAATCAGAGAAGAACTTTATGTTAATATTCAAGATAGTTTTATTTCTGAAACTGCTTGTTGTTAATTTGATTAATTCATAACATTTTTTATATTTATAGAAGAAGGTAAATTTCACATATTGTGAAAGCTAATAGACCACTCTAAAAAATATATTATGATATCTAACGAAGAGATAGAATCGTTCCTACATGGCAACGACCCTGAAGAATTTATAGTCGCAATAGAATTTGACTACGCATCCAACTCAATTTACAAAATTAAAGAAGCACCTGGTAAAGGAAAAGAAATCCGTAAGGATACGTTTATTCCGTTTGCTTGGGTCGGTGATTTGCGTGGATTAAAGTTTTATGGTGATTCCAAAGCCGCTCAAAAAGAGGCTATGACTAAGTACGGAATCATGATTGATAAGTTGGAAACAAAAGATAATGAAAGACTTGAAAAAGGTCTTACATATATGGTTAAATCTCTTAAAGGTTATAGAGAGCTTATTCAGTTTTTTAGAGATGGTGGTTGTGACCCTTGGGGAGATAAGTCAAAGGATAAAATAATGATTCTACCTCCTGTAGAACAATACCTAATTTCAAAAGAAAAAAGATTATTTAAAGGATACGAAGACTACGAACAAGTCACCCGACTTGTATTTGACTTGGAAACGACTGCTCTTGACCCTAAAGATGGTCGTATTTTCATGATTGGAATAAAGACTAATAAAGGATACCACAGAGTAATTGAGTGTCTTGATGAGTCTCAGGAGAAGAATTCTATCATTGAGTTCTTTAAAGTTATAGATGAACTCAAACCAAGTATTATTGGTGGATATAATTCAGCAAACTTTGACTGGCATTGGATATTTGAAAGATGTAAAATTTTAGGGGTTGACCCAAAAAAAGCTTGTCGTTCATTACACCCCCAACATTCATTCACAAGAAAGGACAGTATGTTAAAACTTGCGAATGAGGTGGAAGAATATGTTCAGACATCTATTTGGGGTTATAACGTAATTGACATTATTCATGCTGTTCGTAGAGCACAGGCAATCAACTCAAGTATTAAAGCTGCGGGATTAAAATACATTACGAAGTTTATTAATGCTGAGGCTCCTGACCGTGTTTATATTGACCACGAGAGTATCGGTAAAATGTATATTAACAAAGAGGAGTATTGGTTAAATGTTCAGAACGGAAAATATAAAAAGGCTTCTGAATACCAAGACTTAGATGTTAAGTTTCCTGAAGTATATGTAAAAACTACTGGCGATAACCTTGTTGAGAGATATCTTGACGATGACTTGGATGAAACATTAAAGGTTGATACGGAGTTTAACCAAGGTTCATTTCTACTTGCCGCAATGATTCCAACAACATATGAGAGAGTGTCCACAATGGGTACCGCAACATTATGGAAGATGTTGATGTTGGCTTGGTCATACAAACACGGATTAGCAATTCCCGCAAAAGAAGCTAAGACAGATTTTGTCGGTGGATTATCAAGATTATTGAAGGTTGGATATTCCAAGGACGTACTTAAGTTGGACTTTAGTTCACTATATCCATCTATTCAATTGGTTCACGATGTATTCCCCGACTGTGATGTTACAGGTGCAATGAAAGGAATGTTAAGTTATTTCCGTAATACCCGTATCAAATACAAAGAACTCGCTGAAGAATTTTATACAACCGACCCAAAGAAGTCTGCAACATATGGTAACAAACAATTACCGATTAAAATATTCATTAACTCAATGTTCGGTGCGTTGTCTGCCCCTCAGGTTTATGCTTGGGGTGACATGTATATGGGAGAACAAATTACCTGTACAGGTAGACAATATCTTCGTCAGATGATTAGATTCTTTATGACAAAAGGATATGTTCCATTGGTTATGGATACGGATGGTGTGAACTTCTCAACCCCACCTGAAGCTAAAGACCGTGTGTATATAGGTCGTGGTTTGAATTGGAAGGTTAAGGAAGGTAAGGAGTATTATGGACCTGAGGCTGACGTGGCAGAATACAACGATATATTCATGAGAGGAGAGATGGCTCTTGATACCGATGGGGTATGGCCGTCATGTATAAATCTTGCCAGGAAAAATTACGCTGTTATGGATGCCAAAGGAAAGATAAAGTTGACTGGCAACTCCATTAAGTCAAAGAAGTTACCTTTATATATTGAAGAGTTCTTGGATAAGGGAATTAAGATGTTATTACAAGGTGATGGTAAGGCATTTGTTGAATATTATTATGAGTATCTACAGAAGATATTTGATAAGAAGGTTGCGTTAAGTAAGATTGCACAGAGAGCAAAGGTTAAGTTAACTCTTGATGAGTATAAGAAAAGATTAACAACTAAGACTAAATCAGGTAATAGTATGTCTCGTATGGCTCATATGGAACTTGCAATACAAGACGGTTTGAGTGTTAACTTGGGTGATGTGATTATGTATGTTAATAACGGAACAAAGGCTTCACAAGGTGATGTTCAGAAGATGACTGTAAAACAAATTAAAGATACGAACGCAGTAAACTTATTTAATAACCCTAAGGCAAAACCAATTACAGATGGGGTTATGGTTAACTGTTATATGTTGGATAAAGATATTTTAGAGAACGACCCTGATTTAACGGGTGACTATAATGTACCAAGAGCTGTATCAACATTCAATAAAAGAATTGAACCTTTGATGGTTGTTTTTCAAGATGAAGTTAGAAATGCTTTAATTGTTTCTGACCCTGCAGAGAGAGGTATTTTTACAACATCTCAGTGTGAATTAATTAATGGACATCCATTAGGTGAAGGAGACCAAGATGATTTACAAAAAGATGTTTTGGATATTACTGAACAAGAATTAAATTATTGGGAAAGACGTGGTCTTAAGTCAGATTATATGTATGATTTAGCTGAAGAAAATTGGAAGGAAAGGTTAGGATTGCTTCAGACCATCTGAAGATAAGATATACCAGTTTCCACCAACAAACCTGAATTCAATACATGCAAACTTATCGGCAACAATCTCGTCGTATTCTTCATCAATCTTTCCAACATCAGGTCTGATTGTTAAGTGAGTCATTGCCTTTACTGTGACGTGGTCAGATGTTCTTGAATCTAATGTTACAAATGATTGTGCCACACCTCTTATAATACAACAGTCTTCACCATTTGTACGATAATCTAATTCTGAAACTAATGTAATTTCAGAAGTTTCTATTTGGTGACCATTGATGAATTTTCTTACTGGTACTGTTTTAATTATAGCCATTATATTACGTAAATTTGACGAGGCATTGCTCTGAACTTCATTTGTTTATTTAGGTTTTCAGCGATTAATGCTTCTCTCTCCATTACTTTGTCAGGTCTCATTCTGGTTAACCAACCTTCAGCACCAATCAATTCTTCAATTAATTTTGATTTTTCATCTTTGGCCTCTGTTAATAAACTTTGATAGTCCATAACAATTTCAGAATCAGGTGTTTTAAGGTTGCCACTATATTTTCCTCTAACTCTCGCTAAAGTTTCTTTACAGTAAGCCGTAAACCATCTTCTAACCCATTGTTGACCAGGAACATTTAAATCAATCCAAGTTAACTCTTCAATAGGTACGTCTGTTGGTAATTTAATAATATCAGGATTATTTTTCAAACAATCGGCTCTACTATCAGGTTCTACATCATAATACCAATACCAAACGGCTTTACCCACATATTGACTATAACTTGACCAATTAAATTTACCACCAGGGGTGTTCATTAAATGTATTAACTTTTTACCGTCAGGTAGTCCTGTTATTCTATATGTTAATGAACCACCTAAAATTCTACTAAGGATGTTGGCTTCTTGCATTCTAATTAAATAATCAAAACCTGACATCATAAAATAAGAACCACCATTTCCCATTTGAGCGTAACCCGCTTGGTCACCACCCAACGCACCAAATCCACCAAACCCACCAGCACCACCTAAACCATATGCACTCCAAGCTTGGTCAGAAAACCATAATAATTCATTTACTTCTCTACCTGCAGGAATTTCGTAAGTTTGCACATTCTGTTCAAGAACAAAATAATCTTTCTTTAAAACCCAAGGACCTTCAGTTTGAAGACCTACAATTTTAGAATACGAATATGAGAATTGTTGTTCAAAATCCATTGTTCTTGTAACAAGGGCTCTTGCCACAGACCTTTCATTCATGTTTAAATTAACCAAGTTAACCCATTGAGAATCAATTAACCACTGAAGGATATATTCTTCATAATCTCCAATTGCTAATTCCATCAATGAGTCTAACATTTCGTCCTCAAGTTCTACACTTCTTAAGGGCGCACCTAATTGGTGTTTAATTCTCGTATAAATTTTTGACCTTTCTGGTTCTGGTATTGCTGCCATATCAAATAAATATCTTTATTATTCTATTTCGTGAAGAAGTGAACTTAACTTAAATATATATTGATTTTCGTTTTGTAATGGATGATTATCAAATATTAATATCTTATTAGTTTTAGGTTGAATAAAAATTAACCAGTTCACGTTATAAGGTTTAACATTACCAGTATCTGATAACGATACCTTATCACCATCTATACTTGCCGTTGAATATGGTTTTACTTGGGCGGTATGTGTTTTACCATCCTTTTCAATAACCATATCAACACCTTTAAAGGCATCTCTTTTTTGTCCGTGACCTCCAATTTTTTCAACTTTTGCATCCCCTTCAAAATAATCTTCAAGTTTCTTTTGAACGTTATCTTCAGATTTTTGTCCTCTGTCCCATAACTTTTTTAAAACTTTAATAATGTTAATAAAGTCTTCATTGTTTTTTGTAAAAATTTGTTTTTTGAAATGGTCTAAAGCGTTAAGAAATCTTTCTACTTCTTTCAGTGTTCTATTTTCTTTAAAACTAAAATTAAAAATCTTATCGGTTCTACCAATATTTTCAATTTGTCTGTTAACCGCTTTAACCAATAAACAAAATGCATTGAAATTGGTGTTAAGGTTATTAAGAATTGACCTACCTTCTTTAGATTCAACTCCGTAGAATCCTGACATTTCTTTTGTCGTACTCTCAACCCAAAAATCATGGAATACTGTTCTTAATACGTCAGTTACTCCATCTTGGTATCTTCTTTTAATTTTAGAATTGTTAATTAAATCTTTAAAAAATAAAATTTCTTTTGCGTCACAGAACTTTGCATCTGCCGATTCAGTAATAATTTTACCTAACTCAACAGACTCCATTAACTTTGTTTGGGTTTTCATTTCATACATTTTTGTAACAAAATCCCAATTAACAACTTTCCAAAAGTTTACAATATATTCGTCTCTTTTGTTCCTGTATTTTAAATAATATGCGTGTTCCCATAGGTCCAACCCTAATAGTGGAAACCCACCACCTTCAATCACATTCATTAATGGATTGTCTTGGTTTGGTGTGGACATTATTTTTAATGTATTCTTTGCGGTTAGAACTAACCATACCCATCCTGAACCAAATCTATCTTTAGCAACGGCCTCAAATTTTTTCTTGAATTGTGTGAAACTACCAAATTGATTTACAATTTTTTTATAAAGTTCCCCCTCAAGTTTTTTTGGGTTTGGTGTCAACATATTCCAAAATAATGCGTGATTGAATGCTCCACCTGCATTATTTCTGATTGACTTGTCGTAACGACTAATGTTCTTAATGATTTGCTCTAATTCTAAATCCCCGTTTTTTTTCTTTGAGAGAGCATCATTCAATTTATCCACGTACCCTTTATAATGTTTGTTATAATGAAAGTCCATTGTCTCGGGGTCAATGAACGGTTTAAGGGCTGAGTAGGAATAGGGTAATTTCTCTATTCCAATTTTCTTCATTTCGGTAAGTAACTGTTCTTTTTCTTTGTTAACGTGGTTTTCAAGTATTTTGGTTTCCAGTTGTTCTACCTTTTCTTCTAATTTCTTCATATGTTTGGATTATCCATATAATAAATAATCCAATAATTATTTAACGACGCATTTCATTAATTCTTTTTAAGATTTCTTCAGCCGCATCAGGACTGTTTTGGTTATCGCCTAAGATTGTAGATATAACCTGTTTTTTATTTGCTAATATGTCGTAGATAATTCCTTCAATTGTGTTTTCAAATATTGGGTAGTAAACTAATACATTATTTTTTTGACCGTATCGGTAAGCTCGGTCTTCTGCTTGAGAGTGGTCGGATGGCAAAAATGAAAGGTCATTCATAATAACCGCCTCGGCAGAGGTGAGAGTAAGTCCAACACCAGCCGCCTTAATGTTTCCAACAAAAACTTTAACTTTTTCATTGTCTTGGAATTGGTCAACAGATAATTGTCTTTCTCCTTTTGACATTGAACCGTCAAGTTTAACGGCTGTTTTACCAAAGTGTTCACAAATTTTATTAAGTGAATCTGTAAAGTTGCAGAATATAATAACCTTCTTATCCTGCTCAATAATATTCTCGGCTAATTCAATTGTTTGAGTAATCTTTTCATCGGCAATGATTTGTCTTATTTTAGTAAGTTTTGTAAATTGAACCGTAAGTGATTTTGATTCCTCAGGATTTTTTTCGTACCAATTATAGTAATCACCCATTACTTCTTCATACAATTTAGATTTTAATCTAAGGTAAACAGGTGTAATAATTTTGTCTGGTAAATCTAATACATCTTCTTTTAATCTCCTTAATGTTAATCCCACTGTTCTATCTCTTAGTTCTTCTAAATTTGAAGCACCCATGACATTCCAAACTTTTCTTGGACCAACTTTAAATTGATATCCTTGACAGTATCTTATAACATATGCCATCCAATTCTTGGCAACAGGAGAATCTATTAGACTTAATAGATTATAATAGTCAATCGGGCGAGAAGTCATTGGTGTTCCCGTTAATAACCATAGTCGGTCAACTTTCTTTACTAAATCATTAATTAGTTTTGTTCTTTGGGCTTGAGCGTTTTTGATATAGTGTGCTTCATCAATGATAACCAAATCAAAATCGGCTCTAAGAATTTGCGAATCATCTTTTTTCTTAGGGTCATGGAAATTTTTTATAATGTCATAGTTTATGATAACAAAGTCATGTTCGGTTGAAAAGTTTTTTCCTTCGGCAATATATGTTGACCTGTCTGTGTAGTTTTCAATCTCTCTCTTCCAGTTAATTTTTAAAGTTGCGGGACAAATGATTAATATTTTTTTAGCACCAGCTTCAAGAGCGGCAATAATCGTGGACGTGGTTTTACCAAGGCCCATATCATCAGCCAAGATAAATTTCTTATTCTCAACTAATTTTTGAATTGCTTCTTTTTGATGTGCTAACGGAGGACGATTAGAATATTTTTCATAACTGATAACAACATCTTTAACTGTGTTATCTTTAATTATTGACGCTTTAGGTAACCAAAAATCATGTAGTTCTTGAGATTCAGTAATTTTACCCCAAATATGAAAAGCTTTTTCTTTGTCTGCCAATAACTTCTCAACCCAAACCTTTTCAGGTATTTCAGTCATTAATCTATCATCAGCAAGTTTCTGGGCAAAATAAGCATCAAGTATAACCCACTTCTTAGCAACCTTAGGTTGTTTGTCGTGGTTGTTAATAATGTATTCAGATTGACTTCTTGTTGGGTAAAACTTTCTATTAATTTGAGATTTTCTTTTCAGCTCCAATATATAGTTGTTTGCTCCTTCATATGTTTCCAACAATGTTAACGCCTTAGATTCTAAACTAACTTCCATTTTAATTAAATAATATTCATATGATTTCTTCCATCGTTCCAATAACTCATATCACCATACCAAACAAAGATTTCATCACCAGGGTTAATGTCTTTTGTTGCAAAGAACTCAAAAGAGTTTGTTTCAAAGTTAGACCTCCAATTTGCGTTGGCATTATTACTGTGATTATATAACATACCAAAACCTGCAGTTACAACTTGTTTTGTCCATTCACCACCACCTTGTGGCCAATTAAATCTATAATCAATTAATATGTGACTAGACTCACCAAACTTCATTCCCATATCAATTACAGGACAAACCTCAAACACTTCGTCAACTAATATTTTTTCTTTAGCAAAGATTCCTAATCCATGTATTGGACTATTGTCAACATAAATTTTACTCGGAGTATCTAATCTCATAATGTCTTTGTTGGAAATATAATAACTCTTTAAGTATTTATCAATATATGCAAAAATTAGTACCAATTACGCGTTTAGGAAAATTCTTTGGTGGTGAAGACTATGCCTTGGATATTGGTATGGGTGAGGAGTGGTTATTGGGTGATATGAACTTCACAGTTATTCTTTATAGAATTGATAGATACAAGACTAAAACAGATAGTGTATATGGTGAAGTATTGGAAGACGGTATTCAATTCATGGCACCTGTTGAACTTAAGGGATTGGTTCAAATTATGGCACCACAAAACAAACTTCTCGGAAATTCTAAGATTAAACAAGATGAGCCAGGTAATATGAAATTTTCTATTTACCAAAAAACTCTTGAGGATATGGACGTTAATATTTTTATGGGTGATTACTTTGGATATTATGAAACAGAGGATAGGGTTAGATATTATACTGTTATTGATGACGGACTTGTTAGGTCTGATAATAAACACACTTACGGTGGTTATAAACCATTCTACAGAACGGTTACGGCTACTTGGGTAAGTGAAAATGAATTTAGAGGAATATAATGCCATTACCTAAAACACAAGTTAAACCTACATTACCTTTGGTTCCACAGAAGACTCTTTATTCAAGAAGAGAACAGTTGTTGGAATATATCAACAAAGATGGAACTTATTTACCTAAATCTGTTTTACATGCTGATTTGGATAGAGGTATGTTAGATTTTGTAAAAGGGGATTTAAAAGTTGTTACTGCGGGAAAAATTGTTCCAATGGTTGATATTATTGTTACCACTCAAAATTGGTCTCAATATGTTGAAACAGCTCAATTTGTTGATTTAGATAATAATCCATCTCCACCATTTATTACTGTTGTTAGAAGTCCTGAAGTTAAGTATGGTACAAACCCATCACTTCAATATACAATTCCAAATAGAAAACAATTCTATTATGCCTCAGTTCCGACTTGGAATGGAAATGAACAAGGTATGGACATTTATACAATTCCTCAGCCAGTTCCTGTTGATATCAATTATAGTGTTAAGATTATTTGTAATAGAATGAGGGAATTGAATGAACTTAACAAGGTTGTAATGCAAAAATTTTCATCAAGACAAGCGTATACCTTTATAAAAGGTCAATACGTTCCAATCATTTCAACTAACATTTCCGATGAATCTCAAATGCAAATTGATAATAGAAAATACTATATTCAAAATTACGATTTTACAATGTTAGGTTATCTTATTGATGAGGCAGAATTTGAAGTTAAACCCGCAATTGCTAGAGTTCTTCAAGTGATGGAAATTGACACATCAACACTAAAAAAGAAAAAGAATCAGTTTCCTGAAAATCCAGATGAATTCTTAACTAATTTTTTATATGTGGTTGGTAATGATATGTTGGTTGAAAGAATTGATTTTACCGCAAATATGGAATTTGTTAAATCAAGTAACATATCTTCATACGATGTTTACATCAACGACGACTATTACGGAACAAATGTTCAAAAAATTCAAATAACAACTAATGATGTCTTAAGAATTGAAGTTACTAAAGAAAATATTTCAAATGACGCAATTATTCAATTTGATAGTAAATTAGTTTAATCTTCCCCGTAGATATCTTTTTTTTCTTTACACTTTTCAATTATTAAATTCTCAATGAATTTATAAATTTTGATACCTCTCTTGTCACAATACTTTTTCAGTATCTCATGTGATTCAGGGGATATTTTTAGGTTCTTTATTTCTTTCTTTGTTCTCATGGTAGAAAAAAGGCAGAATTAATTCATACCGTTTACAAATACATATCTAAAAGTCAAGTTTTTTGTGTTAGTATTGAATATTTATCATTAAAATAAATCTGCAAAGAATAATTTAATAATGGCAACAGCACAAGTTAATCAAAAAGTATTTGTATCCCCAGGTGTTTATACATCTGAAACGGACTTATCGTTCGTGGCTCAGAGCGTGGGTGTTACAACATTAGGTTTAGTAGGTGAGACTATAAAGGGTCCCGCTTTTGAACCTGTCTTTATAACAAACTATGACGAATTCCAAGCCTACTTCGGTGGTACAGAACCTGTCAAGTTTGTGAATACACAAATCCCACAATATGAGGCTGCGTATATCGCAAAATCTTATTTACAACAATCTAACCAATTGTTTGTTACGAGAGTATTGGGTCTTTCTGGTTATGATGCGGGTCCATCATGGAGTATTAGAACAACAGCTAATGTTGACCCAACAACAATTGGATTAGAAACAAATGTTGGTCAAGCTTTCTCTATAGATTTCAGTGGAAATTCTACAGGTGATACGTTTAATTTTACAACACCTGATGCGGTGTTTGATAGTTATATCACACCAAATCTTTATGTTCAATATACAATGAATAATGGTGATACATCTAATTTATTTACTGATTTTTCAGGTGAGATTAATGGTGTGGCACAACAACCATCATTATCCGCAACAACAGTTGCTTTCTATGGTGCAATACCTGGTTCAGACTATTGGCCAATTGTTACACAATATAGTAATCAAATTAACGAATATCTTTGTGACACTAATAACTTAGAAACAAACGATTTAAGTTCTAATAATAATGATGCTTGGTTTTATGCTAACTTTGACAATTATTCAGGTAATGATTATTCAGGTTACTCTTTCTATTATTCAGTAACAAACTTAGTAACGGGAGCGACAGGAAATTATACAGGTACAATTGAAGGTAATGTTTATACTTTTTCAGGAACTGCATACTCTGAATTTAATAACATGGTGATTGCAACACTTCGTTCAAGAGGTATTTCACTTTATGCGAATAGTTCTACTGGTGATGAACACGGACCAATTTATGAAGTTAACTCAGGGGGAACAGTTGCAGGTTTAAGTGCACTTACAATGGTTTGTAGTGGACAATATTCAGGAGTAACTCAATCACCTTATGAAACTTTCTTATTATCGGGTGTTACTAAAGATGGCAATAACTTCCAATTAGAATCTTCGTTATCTGCGGCGTCTTCAAAGTATATTACAAAAGTATTAGGTTTAGACAACTTTGGTAAATCAAGATTTGAAACTCCAATTTTTGTTGAGGAAATTTATCCTGGTACTTTAAACTATGCATACAATCAAGGTTATATTAAAGGTTTAAATTGTGAATTAGTTGGATTACCAAGTGCTAGAAGTAGAAGTGCTTCATCAATCGCGTGGAATTTAGAAAAATATCAATCACCCGAAACACCATTCTTGGTTTCAGAATTAAGAGGTAACAAGGTTTACAGATTATTTAAATTTATATCAATCTCTGACGGAGATTCTGCAAACGTTGAAATTAAAGTTTCAATCGCTAACTTATCGTTCAATAACATGAGTTTTGATGTTTTAGTTAGAAACTTCTTTGATACAGATGCGAATCCTGTTGTTATTGAAAAATTTACAAACTGTAACATGGACCCAGCATCAAATAATTTTGTGGCTAAAAAAATTGGTTCATCTAACGGAGAATTTGCACTTATTTCAAAATATATTATGATTGAATTAGCTGATGAATATCCTATTGATGCATTACCTTGTGGTTTCTACGGTTACACACAAAGAGAATATGCTAGTCCTAACAATCCATCACCATACCCTAAATTCAAAACAAAGTATTATTATCCAGGTGAAGTAATTGCTAATCCTCCATTTAATAGTCCTTTTGGTGGTCCTAATTCTGTTGAGTCTCCAGGTAATATTGTTAGAAGAAGTTATTTAGGATTTTCAACTGAATATGGTATTGACGAATCATTCTTAACTTATAAAGGTAAACAAAATCCACAAGCGGGTTGGGAAGTTGCAACAGATTCAATTCCTTGGAATGTCCTTTCAAAAGGATTCCATATGGATTCAGGTGCAACTGTTGTAACAATTGGTAATGTATATGAAACAAGTGGACAAACTGCATTTGAGTGTGGAGTGGCAGATTTCAGAAATGACCCAGAAACTCAAGTAAATCCTTACTATTATATCTATTCAAGAAAATACACAGTATGTTTCGCGGGTGGATTTGATGGATGGAACATTTATGAAGAATCAAGAACAAATACCGATAGATTCCAATTAGGAGCTACAGGGTATTTGGCAGGTGCTTATCCTGAATCAAGATATCCTACAGCAACAGGTGATGGTATGTTCAAGAGAATTATTGTACAAAATAATACTCAAGACTTTGCAAACACTGACTACTACGCTTACTTACTTGGTATTTTAACATTCGCAAATCCTGAAGCTACAAACATTAACGTATTTGCAACTGCAAGTATTGATTATGTATTTAATTCAAACTTATGTGAGGCGGCAATTAACATGGTTCAGTATCAAAGAGCTGATTCTGTGTATATTGTAACAACACCTGACTATAACATGTATCTACCAGATTCAACTGACCCTCAAGCGATTATCTATCCACAAGAGGCTGTTGATAACTTAGATAACACAGGAATTGATTCAAACTATACAGCTACTTATTATCCTTGGATTTTAACAAGAGATACTGTGAATAACACACAAATCTATTTACCAGCAACTGGTGAGGTTTGTAGAAACTTAGCACTTACAGATAATATTGCATTCCCTTGGTTCGCATCAGCGGGTTATACAAGAGGTCTTGTAAACTCAATCAAAGCAAGAGTTAAGTTGACTCAAGAAGATAGAGATACACTTTATCAAGGTAGAATCAACCCAATCGCAACATTTGCAGACGTTGGAACTGTAATTTGGGGTAACAAAACACTTCAAGTTGCTGACACAGCTCTTAATAGATTAAATGTTAGAAGATTGTTATTACAAGCTCGTAAGTTAATTTCAGCTGTAGCGGTTAGATTGTTATTTGAACAAAACGACCAAGTTGTAAGACAACAATTCTTGGATAGTGTTAACCCAATCTTAGATGGTATTAGAAGAGATAGAGGTCTTTATGACTTCCGTGTAACGGTATCTTCTTCACCTGAAGACTTAGATAGAAATACTTTAACAGGTAAAATTTATCTTAAACCAACTAAAGCTCTTGAATTCATTGATATTGAATTCTTTATCACACCAACAGGGGCTTCATTTGAAAATATCTAATAAAAATAAGGGGGAGTTTATCTCCCCCATTTTTTAGCCAACAATGAGAACAAGAATAATAGAGGGATTTAAAGACGAAAAAACACCAGATTTAAAATATTATGCCTTTGATTGGGATGATAATATTGTTCACATGCCAACAAAAATAATTGTAAAAGATGAAGATGGAGAAGAGGTAGGTATGAGTACCGATGACTTTGCGGAACATAGACATCATATTGGTAAAGAAAATTTTAATTATAAGGGTCATACAATTGTTGGATTTGCAGAAGACCCATTCAGAAATTTTAGAACTGATGGAGATAAGGATTTTATAATAGATGCAATGAAAGCCACAGAAGGACCTGCGTTTGATGATTTTAGAGAAGCAATTAATAGTGGTTCAATTTTTTCAATTATTACTGCAAGAGGTCATAACCCCAATACATTAAAACAAGCAATATACAATTATATCATTAATGATTTCAACGGAATCAGTAAAGATGAGTTAGTTAAAAACTTAAAAAAATATAGAACATTTTCAGGAGAGGAAGAGATGTCTGATAATGAGTTAATCAAAACTTATTTAGCTCTTAACAAATACCACCCCGTTTCTTTTGGAGACGAAAAAGGTGCATCTAATCCTGAAGAAGCGAAGGTTCGTGCGATGGATGAATTTGTGGACTATATAAAAGGTATGGCAGCAATACTTAATAAAAGAGCATTTCTAAAAAATGATATAGGTAATAAGTTTATACCAGAGATGCCTTCTATAGGGTTTTCAGATGATGACCCTAAAAACATAGAAGTAATGAAAAAACATTTTAAAGATAAACCAGATAATATAGTTAAAACTTATTCTACTGCTGGAGGAATTAAGAAGGAAGTTAAATAAGGATATTCTTTTTAAAAAACAAAGTAAAGGGAAAATTTTTTCAACACCACTATATTTATCAATTATAAACATAGAAACAAAAATTAAATAATATGGCTGATTTACTAATGAAAATGCCTCTTCCTTATGAGCCGAAACGTCAGAATCGTTTTATTTTAAGATTCCCGTCAAGCTTAGGAATTAATGAGTGGTTTGTAGAAAGTGCTGCAAGACCTCACATTACAATTAATGCTACTGAGATACCATTCCTTAACACATCAACATGGGTTGCAGGAAGATTCAACTGGCAAACCATTAACGTGGTGTTCAGAGACCCAATCGGACCATCAGCGGCTCAAGCTCTTATGGAGTGGGTTCGTCTATGTGCAGAATCAGTTACAGGTCGTATGGGATACGCGGCAGGATACAAAAAAGACATTGACATTGAAATGTTAGACCCAACAGGAGTTGTGGTTGAAAAATGGATTTTGTATGGTACATTTATGACAGATGTTAACTTCAATCAGTTAGCTTACAACCAAGACGGTTTAGCTACAATTGCTGCTACATTGAGAATGGACAGATGTGTGTTAGTATACTAATACTCTTTATAAAAAATTATTAACCCTTATATTTAACCGTATAGACATAAACTATACGGTTAATTTTTTTATATGCAAGACCAATCAAGAGAATACGGACAGAAAGACTTTTCACTTCCACATGACGTGGTTCCTTTACCATCGGGTGGAGTGTTCTACAAAAATAAAAAGAAATCATTAAAAGTGGGTTATTTAACCGCCGCTGATGAGAATATCTTAATGGGTGGGGTTGCCGATTTGGCAGTTAACTTATTAAGAGCGAAGGTTTACGAACCAGATATTAGAATAGAAGATTTATTGGAAGGAGATATTGAAGCGATTTTAATCTTCTTAAGAAACACTTCTTTCGGACATGAAATGGTTGTAAATCTAACAGACCCAGCTACAAGAAAACCATTCCAAACAACGGTTGATTTGGGTGTGTTAAGTATTGTTGAAGGTCAAAAACCAAACGAAGATGGTACATTTTCATTAATGTTACCAAAGTCTCAAACTTCAATTAAAGTTAAACCATTATCATATGGTGAAATAATGGAAATTGAAAAAATGGCTGACTCATACCCACAAGGTAGAGTTGCACCAAAAGTTACTTGGAGACTTACAAAACAAATTGTTGAATTGAATGGTTCACCTGACAAATCAGAAATTGTTAAATTTATTGAACAAATGCCGATTGCCGATTCCAAATTCTTGAAAAAGTTTATGGATGAGAATGAACCAAAATTAGATATGAAGAAAACAGTAACAACCCCATCAGGAGAATTGCTAACGGTTAACGTTGGTTTTGGGGTGGACTTTTTTCGCCCTTTCTTCTGATTATAGGAAAAGTCAATTAGATGAATTCTACTATTTGACCAAGTTATTGAATATCTCTTACAATGACTTTTTACAAATGCCGATTTTCACAAGAAAATATTTATTAGATAAATGGATTGAAGAAAATAAAAAAGACTGAATTTTCAGTCTTTTTGTATTTATAAGAAAAGTTAATATATGGCTGGCGAACAAAATCCTCTTGATTACTTTAAAGAACTCACCGATAAAATGGATGAGTACCGTAAGAATGCATTGTCCGCATTTTTTACAGATATTACTAGAGCTATTACTGACTTGGATGTTTACGGTGGAGCAATCAATAAAGCTTTCGGTGAAACAAGGCAAAGGATTGGTGATATTAAAACCGCCTTGGCGGATGCCACCCCTCGTATTGATAGACTCGGTGGTGACCTTATAGCTGCTCAACAGGCAATTTCTGATATTGCAGTTGAAAGTAGAAGAAACATTATTGCTACAACTGAACAAACAGAAAAACTTTACGCCGCGTCTAAGGTAACTGAACAAAGTATTAGAACTTTAGTAAGTGGTTTTGCTGACGTGGGTGTAGGAGTTGCTCAAATGTCAAAACAAATTGAGGGTTCAGTAAATTATATTCAAAGTATTGGGGGTAATACAAAAGAGGTTTTTAAAGTTGTTACCAGCAACATGGACCAACTTAATCGTTATCAGTTTGAGGGTGGTGTACAAGGATTAACAAAAATGGCTGCGCAAGCTTCAATGTTAAGGTTTGATATGAATACAACCTTTAATTTAGCTGATAATTTATATAAACCTGAAAGAGCGATTGAAGTTGCGTCAGCATTTCAAAGATTAGGGTTAGCCGTTGGTGATTTGGCAGACCCGTTCAGGTTAATGAACGATTCAATTAATAATCCACAAGGAATACAGGATAGTTTGGTTAACGTTGCGAAACAATTTACTTATTTAGATAGTCAAACAAAAACATTTAAGATAACACCTGAAGGGGTTATAAGACTTAAAGAACTTCAAGAACAAACTGGTGTAAACGCTAATGAGATGATGAAACTTGGACTAGCAGCTAAAGAAGCGGATGCAAGGCTTTCAGCGATTAGTTCTATTGGTTTAAACGTTAAAGAAGAAGACAAACAATTACTTTCAAACATTTCTAGAATGGGTGATGGTGGTGAATATGAAATTAGTGTTAAAGACAGTGCTACAGGTGAAAGACGTTGGGAAAAACTTACAAGTGTAAGTCAACAACAATTAGAGGCAACACTTAAGGAACAAAAAGAAGCTCCAAAATCATTAGAAGAAATTGCTAGGTCTCAATTAGATTATAGTGAAATGGTTGCTGGTGATGTAAGAGCAATCTACCATGGATTTATGTATGGATTTGCTAGTAATCAAACAATCAATAAAGAGGTTGAGGGTGGAAGAAAATTAACTGATGCAATCACTAGTACTCTTTCTGATTTTTACGGAAAAACAACAAGTGGAAGACAAATGTCATCAACAGCTATTGGTGACTTCAAACAATTTTTAAAGGATATGAATGACCCTAATAAAGGTCTTAGAGAGGCTAGTGCAACTTTATTAGAAACCGCGGACAAACAATCACAAAAGTTCGGTTCAGAATTTAAAGAAGGTGTTCAAAAAGCTCTTGGTCAAATGATAGGTAAACTTGAAAATGGCAAATCAGAAACAGAATTGGGTGGAAAAAAACTTTTAGAAGGATTAATGGGTAATAATTTAAAACCAAGTATTGATGGTGGAAAATTCTCAACCTATAATGCATTAATGGGTGGTAAATCAGACCCAATAGATTTGGGTAGTAAACGTTTCCCAATGAAAACGCCAGGTGATGGAACATCAACAACCACAAATACCAAAACTACAATAGATGTGGGTGGTAAAATACAAGTAGAGTTTACTACACCTAATGGAAGTGAATTGACAAAAAAAATGTTAGATGATTGGGCAAACAGTCCACAAACTAAACAATATTTCATGAGTTTAACCGCACCACAGAACCCAACAAAGGCTCCAAACCAAACAACTTACGGTAATTAAAAATTAATGACTAACCTATTTATATAAAAAGAAATTAATGCCAAGTCCCTTAGATTTAGTTAACTCAGAAGCTTTTAGGAAAAAACTAATTGTTAAGAACCTGGTACCTTATGCGAAAGCACCTAACAGACCTACACCCCCAACTAACTACGAGTATATTCAATCCGATGGTTCAGTTGTTGATAGTCCTGATGTATTAATTGACGAACCTTCATTTGCTAACAAATTATATCCTTTAAACGAGTGGGGAGCTGAAGGTGGATATAGACAAGTTCCTGACCCTAATGGTCTTTTAAATAGTATTTCAAACCAAGGTGAGTATGGTCCTGGTCAACAAGATGCTCATATACTTGACCAAGGTATTGTTGAAGCCAAGAATTGGAAAAAGGTTAATGCATACTCCAACGGAGGACAAGGTGTTTTAGACGCGGGTGAATTCATTTCAAATCAAAACCAAGGTGGTATCACTGCATCATTACAGTTATATAATAACCAACCATACCCAACAACGTTTAACCCATCAAGTTATCCTTCAATCGGAATTTTATTATCACCAGACCCACAAGGTAGTAATGGTTTATTAAGTTCTGATTCATATATTGCCCGTTTAGGTGCTCAAGTTCTAAAGAAAGAATTTGAAAACAGAATTGCCGCTGAAATCAAAAGAAATACGATTGGTAGAGCCAATGTGTTTAATGTAAGAAGTGGAACCGACATTCTTAATTTAGTTACAGGTAGAGTTCCATTGATTGAACCCAACTACACAATCACAATACCTTCTAACCCCATATTAGCCGCTACAGATTTCGCTCTTAGACTAGCTGGTAGTATTTTACCTGTATCAACAATTCCAGGTTCTTATTTTGACCCTAACACGTCTTTAAGACAATCTACAACAATCCAACAGATGAACAACGCTTTCAGAGCAAGCACTGTTGGTAGATTCTTTAATAGGTTATTAGGTGGTGGACAAACAGGTTCACAAATCATGTATAACAACATGGGTGGCGGACAAAAATCAAGATTGTTTAATAACCTTGATTATAACAAATATAAGCCAAGTTTTGATAGAACTTTATTTGATAGATTAGGTGGGGCGATTGTTGGTTCAACAACGAATAATTCTAACTATTATGTTGGTTCATTATCTTCAGACCCATCAAGAGTGTTCTCGCCAGCAGGTGATATACCTGCAAACTCATATGGTATTGAACAACAATCACCAGTATATGGTCCATCAGAGTTGGCACAACTTTATGAAGGACCAAGTAGAGAAATTAGACTTGGTGCTAACGGACCAACCTATAGTAATGGTGGTGGTATTGAAGGTGGATTTACGTGGGTATCACCTAAATATAAAAACAATGCAGGTTTCGGTGTTGGTATTGGTGGTGCAATTTATAATCAAAACGCAGACTTCAAACCATCATCGTATAATTCAACAGAGTCAACGAACATCCAATTCAAAGGAGGTTCAATATTAGATAATACTCAAAGAATAATTGACAGCCAACCACAAGGTGGAAAAAGATTACAACACGCGGGAAATGCAATTGACCAAGTTAGTAAAGTATTCAACGATGGGTATAAAGAAATGACTAAAGGTTCAAGAGTTATTAAATATACAGGAGAGATTGGACAAGAGGTTGGTACGGAATATTGTAGAGTTTTTGCTAAAGACATCCCTTATTTACAATACAACGACTTACAAAAAGTTGACGGTATTACGGTAAATGGAAGAAGATTTTCTAATTCGGTTTTGGACAACACATATAACTTAAACATTTATCCTAACAAACAAGAGGGTGGACAAAGTTCAACTAACCTGATTAACGGACCTGGTGGGTTAAGTACAAATGTTGGTTATGCTAAAAAGTACATGTTCTCAATTGAAAATTTAGCTTGGAGAACTTCAAATAGTGCAAGGGGATTTTCAACAAATGATTTGGCTCTTTGTGAGAGAGGTCCTAATGGTGGTAGAGTTATGTGGTTTCCTCCATACGGTTTAACATTTAGTGAAAACGTTTCAGCGAACTGGAACCAAAGTGAATTCTTAGGAAGACCTGAACCAGTGTATACATACAAAAACACATCAAGAGGTGGAACATTACAATGGAAAATAGTTGTTGACCATCCATCAATTTTGAACACAATTGTGGATAAAGTTTTGGGTAACGAAACAAATAAGACAAGAGTTAATTCTATTTTGGATTCGTTCTTTGCAGGATGTAGAAAATATGATATCTATGAGTTGGCTAAGAAATATTATACAATCAATCCAAATGATTTGTATCTACTTCAAACGGCTATCACTTCAAAAGATTTAACAAGAGAACAACTAATCACATCAAAACAAACGATTCAAACAGGATTCAATGCGCCAAATTCGGGGGCAGACTCAATAAGTCAGGCAACAACCGCAGATAATAAATATTGGGAAAAATACACACAGCTTGGAGTTTATTTTGCGAATGATTATCCGAAAAAAGGAAGTGTTACACCATATAGTAATCAATATTCAATATACGAAGGTCAAAAAAATACATATGTTCAAAAATCAACATCTACTAATAATTTAACAGAATTTTTTAATACAGTTGTTGAAACAAATTATAGTGCGATGCAAATCTTCATTGAAGATATTGCTAAACAGTTAACACAAAATACTCAAGGAAATTTAACGGTAACTCTCAACGCTAGTTGTTCTGCACCACAAACAAATTCGTATAATAAAGAACTTGCGACAAGAAGAATTGCATCGGCAAGAGAATATTTTGAATCAGCTAATTCACTAAAGGATTTTATAAAGAGTGGTAGATTAAAATTTCAAGAACCAAATGCGAAGGATATCTTAGGTGAGGATGCGGTTGTACCAAAATCTCCAAAAATATTAAGTGGAATTCTTACATCAAACGATGTGAAAGGTAATTATAGATGTACAGACAACCCCGTTGAACCACCTAGTAAAGATGTTGTTGGTGGTGATACACAAGTTGGTGCTAAAGAAATATATACGGTAGGTGCGATGGCTTGTAGAAGAGCGGTTATTAGTTCAATAAACTCAACACTTAGTCAACCACAAACAGAACCAACACCTAATTACACAACAGTAACTACTGACCAAATTGTTACAAAAACATTCAAAACTCAAGAACTTGAAAGAACTTGGAAACCAAGAGACAATATCACTAAATTTGTATTAAGACAATTTTTATCTGAGTGTGATTATTTTGAAACAATTAAGGAACAAACACCAATGGTGTTTGATAACCTTAAGGAGAAACTTAAGTTCTTCCAACCAGCTTTCCACTCAATGACACCTGAAGGTCTAAACACAAGATTGACATTCTTACAACAATGCATGAGACCAGGAGACACAATTCCAACAATTAAAGATATTGGAGGAGCTCCTGTATTGCAATATAATAATGCAACAAACACCGCATTTGGCGCACCACCAGTATTAATTTTAAGAGTTGGTGATTTTTATAATACCAAAATTATACCAACATCTTTGGCTTTTACATATGAAGATTTGGATTTAAATCCTGAAGGTATTGGTGTTCAACCAATGATTGCAAATGTAACCTTGAGTTTTAATTTTGTTGGTGGAAGCGGATTAAAGGAATCAATTGATAAGTTACAAAATGCGTTAACATTTAACTATTACGCCAATACAGAAATTTATGATGATAGAGCTGATGTGACAGACAAAGAGGCGTTCCTTGATGTATTAGACAAAGAATTTTTGGGACAATCTGTACCACCAGCTCCACCAGCAATTAATCAAGCGGTACCAAATAGTGGTCAAAATAATAATAGTACTATAGGTTCAATCTTAACAAGTAACGTAACAACAACAATTGAGACAGGTACAATATCGTATTCCGACTTCATGAATGGTGTTATTACACAAACACAAAACTATTTTACAAACGTTGTAAATAAAAACAAAGAGGTTTTATCTCAGTATAATAATGCGATGAGACAAGAGTGGATGTTATCTAGAGATTATTTCAGAGGAAATTTGGTTGGATTAACACAAGTTGATACAGAAAAACAAATAGAAATTTTTGGTAAACCAAGTAATATACAACAAAGAGTTGATACAATATTTGATAATTTATCATTTGACATTTCACAGGGAGAAGATAGCTTTATACAATTCATTTCCAAGACCGAAAAACAATTTTCCCCAAGATTAATTCAAACTGTAAAGGATAATTATAAAAATTTCTTGAAAGATAAGAAGTCATCTTATTTATCACCAATTTTTAAGATAGTACAAGATTTAACAACTGTTGAACAATCATATATTCAAACAATGGCAAGAATGAATATTATAGGGTTTGATGGAAAAGGAGATAAAACAACAGGTACAGATGGATTACAGGCAAAATCTGGACCTGTAAGAATTTATGTTATATCAGACACAGACAAAGCGCCTGGTACATTGAATACAATGATAAGCGACATTAACAAAATAAGAGATGGTCTTGTTCAATTTAATGTAATAACAACCCAAGATTCAAAATTTATTTATGTTGGAGATAATAAAGAATATACCTCTCAATTGGTACTTCCTGTTGAAGCAAGTGGTTCTGTTTCGTCTTATAAAGATACAGTGGAAAAAAATGTATTTACTCCTTTCAGTAACACAGAAGATTTTAATAAAGCACCATTTAAAAGAGCTTATATGATTTTATCTAATGATGTTATTGATGCTAAAAAATACGAAGCATTCAAAAAAGCTTTAATAGGTAATATTATTGGTAATCAAGCAATAATTGGAAAAAATTCAATGGATGATATTGAGAAACAATTTGATGCTTATTGGCTTACACAAGCTAAACCTCAATTTGTTACAGAAAATAATATTGCTAAAGAATTTATTAATGATATTGAGAAAAATAAATTGAAGAAATTTTTGGTATATACACCATACGATAAAAAAGAAAGAGTGTTAAATTATACGACAGATACTAATAATGAAACTGCAAATACAAAAACAGCTCAAGAAACTTTAATTAAAGGTTTGGGAGCGTCAACAAACATAAACGCAAATACACCAACACTTTGGAATAATTTAGTAGGAAGTGTTTACGGAACATATGTCTCAAAAGCAAAACTTAACTAATGGCATTTCAATATTGGAACAGATATAGTCAATTCTTAATCAACGGACAACAAACCGTTGTTCCTTATGTGCTGTTACCTCAAAAGGGTACGGACAAAGCATATATCTACAAAGTTGCTAAGAGTAGATTAGATAGAGTTTCCCAAGAGTATTATGGTACACCGTATTTTGGTTGGTTAATATTACAGGCAAATCCTAGATATGGTGGTCTTGAGAATAATATCATTGATGGTGCAATATTGATTATTCCATTTCCGCTACTACCATCTCTACAGGATTATAAGGCGGCAATAGAAAATCATTTTTATTATTATGGCAGGTAACATTAGAGCAGACAATAACGGAGACATTTTTGTTGAATTTGATTACAACAATATCATTGTGGTTGACCCAAACAAAACAATTGATGTTAATGGAAAAATTCAAGAAAGATTAGTTGACCATGAAAGCTTAGTCATGTATGCCAACTTGGAAGCTGACATGTTGCCAAGAACTAAATTAGCTGTAGGAGGTGCACCAAACGATAGAATCAGAACTATATCTGTTGCAAAAATTAATTTTTTAAAGCCAACAAAAAATTCTTACTTAGGTAGTGGTTATTATGACCAACTAACAGGTAAAAACTCGACCAAATTTAAAGGAGAAAATCAAATGTTTTCTCAAACGGTAGTTCCTCCAGACGGTTCAGGACCTTACGTTGTAGATAGACCAGCAGATTTAACTAATATTGTGGATAATGGATTGTTGGGTATTACACAAATTACAATACAAACAACTAGTTCGTTTATCCCAACGGTTAGAATTGAATTAGAAGATGTCCAAGGAAAAGCTTTATTTGAATTAGGAAACAACTCACCATATGCTGCGTTTTTTAATTTACCGTACCCTCAATTTAATTTAACACTAAAAGGTTATTATGGTCAAGCAATAAGATATGTGTTAAACCTTGAAAAATTTAATGCTAGATTCAATTCGTTTAGTGGAAATTATCAAGTTAGTTTAGAATTTAAGGGATACAAGTTTAATATCTTGAATGAAATTGCTATGGGACACTTATTGGCTTTACCACACATGTATAGTCAAAACTATAATGTTGCGGAAACACCAGTTGGTCCTCAACAAACAAACAAGTCTGTGGAAGCTCAAGGAAAAACACAAGTAGGACAAGTAAAAAATAATGCATCAGGAACAGAATCGTTAACGGTTCAAGTTACATCAAACAAAGGATATCAAAAAATTATTGAAGTTTACGGCGAGTATAAATCAAAAGGTTTAATTGCTCCTGATTTTCCTGAATTGACATTAATGCAATTAGTTAACAAACTTGAGAACCTTGAAAAAATAATCTCAGAATCATTTAATAAGGCTGAAGTAGAACCGTTAACTAATATTAGAACGTATAAAGAATACCTACAGGAATATTTTAATATTATTAGAGGAGATGGTAACTCTTGGTTTACCAAATATATGAACCCAAGACCTATTATTTTAGTTAATAAAGAAAGAGTTTATGTTTTCAATAAGTTGGATTTGACAGAAATAGATAAGGGTGTTGGGCAATTAAAAAATGATATTGACGTATTCAATAAGTATTTAGCTGCGAATCCTACATTGGGTGTTGGTGGTCCAGCAAAAATACCAAATCCAATTAAATATGAAACAATTGTTTATGATAAAATAACCTTGAATGGAATAGATTGGATTGCAACTGCTGCTGCTCAATATGGAATATCTCCACCTTCACAAATACAAATTGATGAAGTCACTAACCAATATAGTAAATTAACAATTCCTGTTATTACTAAAGACTCAAAGGGTAACCTTATAGATGAAAGACCAAAGTTTTTTATATTTGAAGGTGATGGTAGATTTGATAAAACAATAGCATCTATAGATTCTCAAGCAACAAAAAAATTACAAGAATACGAATCAAAAATTAGTGCTCAACTTCTAAAAAAATTGGAAGATAAGACTAAGGGACTTGGATTCAGACCAACGGTTAGAAATATGATGGCAGTAATTATGGCATCGGCAGAGGCTTTTGTTAGATTATTAGATGATGTTCACACAAATGCTTGGAGTGTTAAAGATGACCCTATTAGAAAATCTGCAATTTTAAATAATGTATCCTCAGCGCCAAGTACTGAAACTATTGACCAAGTTGATACTAATCCATTTTTGGATATGCAATTAAATATTGAAGAAACATTAGACCCTTCAAAAATACCTGTATATCCATGGCCGTTATTTTTTGTTGAAACACCCGAAGATAAAAAGGGTAGATTCCAATTAAAGTATATTGGAGACCCATCAGTATCTCAACAAACTCAAGGGTATTTGTTTGATAAATGGCCTGAGGTTGAATTTGTTGAAGAATATGTTAAAGGTATTACTAAAAAGTTTAATGTTCCTCAATCACCTGACACATTAGAAAATGAGAAATACACAAATATTTTAAATATAAATGCGATTGAGTTTCCTTCATTCGGATTAGCCTATTTGAACAAAGAGGAATTAAAATTCTTCTATGAAATATGGGAAAGACAATTTATTACTTCACATTACTCTGGTCTAATTAGGGCTAATGAAAATCAGATTAATGATTTGATAACTCTTAATACGGAAACCGAGGTGAATAATATTGTTGAAAGTATTAATGTGTCAGCACCTTATTTGAGTTTCAAGTTAAAAAACTATAATTTAACTGCAGCAAACTATGTTCAAAATTTAGAAAACTTTTCAAATGGCGGAACAGGTAAGTCGTATCAAGATTTCATTAGAGATTTTTATGTTACACCATATTTGAAAGCTTTGGTGGATAACCCAACAAGCATATTAAGTATTTTAGATTTGGGTCAAGTACCTCAAACAAATACATCATCACCAGCCCTTAGACAATTATTAAGTGTTGCTACCAATGATAAATTAATTGTTGATGTATTACCATTTTCAAACCCAACATGGTGTTTGAATAACATGAGTGATGGTGGTACAACACAAAATAATGAGGTCTATAATACCAAGAAAACCTTAACTGTGTTTGAACCAAGAAAGATTATTGCAAATTTTAATGATGTTTATGATTTTAAAATAAACAGACCAGTTACAAATTTTTCATTTTTAAATCCGACTAACCCAACTCAATTAGCTCTTTCGTCATATAACGGAACTTATAGTTTAAAAGATTTTTATGCAACACAAAAAACAGAGGTTTTAGTTGCAACTGAAGGAGAAAAATATGGATTATCGCCAGCGCAAATATTAGAACTCAGAACAACAACATCAATGTTGAATACACCTTATTTTGTTAATGCGATTCAAAAAGGGGTTGATGGGTTGAGAAGGAGTACTAAATATCCTTTCATTGAGGCTGCTTATCTATTCTTAAATTCTTTACCGTTGGCAACATTAAGAGAAAGATATAAGACACTTGATGGTACAACAACAACTGATTTAGATTATATAGCATCTTGTTTCAATAAGTTTGGTGCCATACATAAATTACCATACGCTTGGATGTTAAAAATGGGTTCAATTTGGTACAGATATAAATTATACAAACAAACGGGTAAAGACATTCTAACCGATGTTTGGAAAAATTTTGACTATAAAACAAATTATAGTCCAATATTAAAGTCAGAAATACAAACATATGATTTTGTATATAATGGAAACCCAAATAGTATTGTGTTACAAAATGAAACCACATCTGATATTCAAATACAAACTGGATTTTACCCAAAATTGATAAACGACTTTAATAGGTTTTATAACGGATTTGAACTTTATTCAACATATTCTAGTATTGAAATACAAAGTAGTATTAATTTAGGGATGAAAGTTTGTAAGTTCCCTGATTCGGCAATTAGTGCGGCTCAACAAGGAACCAAAACTCTTAACCTTGATACATGGTCGGTATTACTTCCAGACTTTGTTGATTATGATGTTACTTGTAATCCTAATGATAACACAAATGGTGTATTATATTATGTTGTTCCATCATTTGGTTCTCAAATTAATCAGACGTATAATGAGTGTATTGGGAAAAAACCAACAACCAATCAAACTATTGTAGACTTAACTAACAACTCATCAATGTATAATGGTTCAGTAAGAACACTATGGTCAACACCAAACTTTGGTTATTTTGATAATAATCAAGTTGTAATGCCAACACCATATCAATACATTAACTATATTAACCCTAAAGAAGAAAAGCAAGCACCATTTAAACTTTTATCAACAATTGATTATTCATCTATAGAAGAAATTTTTTCTGTATTTGAAAAGAGTAGTTTAGATAAATTTGAACAAGAGTTTTTAAATTTCTGTAAACCAATTACGGATGCTGATATTATTCAATCTGAGGCTCAATACAATACTACTACGACAAATATCAATGCTAATTTTAGAAATTTCCAATCATTGATGAGAAGTATTATGGTGGTACCTAAACCAACAACAGGACAAAATAATTTAGAATACTTTACATCATCAATAACAAATCAAAACGGAACTTTTCAAAATGAATTGAAGGCATTTTTACAATATGATATTTTATTTAGAAATGGTAATCCGTCAAAATATAGAAGAAGAGTTTTTGATTCTTATTTGTCTTATCTATCATCACCAGTTGTTACAGACCCAATATCATTTGAACCATACATTCAAGGTTCTTTACCAACAGCAGGTGGAACCGTTTTATTAAGCCAATCAAAACTTGCCAATCCAAAGGCTTGGTTCGCTCTTGAAACTGAAGTTGGTTTCTCAACAATTAATAATGTTGAATATAGTTCAACTGGTTCATATATCACCGACTTCTTCGTTCAAAATAATATTAGATTTACTGAGGCAAATGTTGTTATTTTAGCCCCACTAATTAAAATGTTCGCAGCAAGAAAATTAGAAAGCCCTCAATTAACACCAGCTCAATTTAAAAATCAATTGTCACTTTATCTTCAAAAAGAAGAGAATTTTCAAAATAACTTATTAGGTTTAGTTTTGTCAGGTGTAAGAAATAAATTACCAATACAACAACAATTACCACAAAAGGCAATACCAAGTGCGGTTAGTGGAGAACAACCTAAAGTTGAACTTTGGGAAACATTCAAGGCTATAAATGATAAGTGGATTGCGGGTGATGACTTTAGAACAAAAACTTTATTTGAAGATATGTTGTTTTTGGATAGAGCGTCAAGAAACATCGGAGATACAATTCTAATAGATATTTTTGATATTCAAGGAATGCTTGATAAAGATTCTTTAAATAATGCGATGAGTGTTTACAGTCTTGTTGCAAGTATCTTAATCAAGAATAATTTCGTGGTTATGAATCTACCTGCGTATGTTAATTTTTATAATGTACAAGATATTGATGGCACTGAGGTACCACAAGCGGAAGGTTCATTAGAGTTTGCGAATAATATGTGGGGTACGTTTTTAGATGTTGATTATAGAAAATCTAGCCCAAAGATGGTTTGTTTTTATTCTCCAAGACCGTCAAATTATTTGGCCCTACCTAAAGGTAATTTTAGATTCAGAGATGATTCATTTGAGTTAAGAAGAGCTTCTGAAAATCCGTTAATTGAAAATCAACAAGGTAAAAAAGATTGGGGATTATCAAACAAATGTGTTGGATTTAATGTTGATATTGGAACAAGAAATCAAAATATATTTTATTCATTTAGTGTTTCACAAGATAATGGGCTTGCGACTTCTGAAGCAATTAACACTTTAATTAACATGACCAACAATGCAACAGGTAAAAATGTTGCAACACAAAATGCCAGTTTGTATAACATCTATAAGCAAAGAAGTTATAAGGCAACGGTAACTTGTTTGGGTAACGCAATGTTACAACCATCAATGTATTTTAACCTTAGACATGTTCCCATGTTTAATGGACCTTATATGATTTTGGATGTACAACACCAAATTCAACCAGGAAATTTCCAAACTAGTTTCACAGGAGTTAGACAAGGTATATACGATTTACCTGCGATAGATAATTTCTTACAAAGTATTAATCAAAATCTATTAACCAAACTTTCAGAAATTTTAAAAATCAAAAAAGATATTCCAACTATTCAAGGTATTACTAATAATCAAAAAACTGCTCAAGTGGTTCAAAAAGCGGACAATACGGTAGATGCTTCAAATAGTTGTGTAAGTAATGTTGATGTTAATGCTTATCCTGATTATGTAAATGTCCCACCAAAACCAACATACATAAATCCACAAGAGTTTGCGAATAAATTAATTGCATTATTACCAGGAAAAGAGGCACTACAAGCGGTTATATATTCAATATCATATGTTAGAAGTTATGTTAAAAATAGTGGAACAAAAGGTAATAGTCAATTTAATGGATTTAACAATAACTTTGGAGGTATTTCATTATATATTAATTGGGCACCAACAACAGAGTATTTTGTAAAACAATATTCTTGTATTAATGTAAAAGGAAGTGGGTTACCAAATGGAACATCAGAACCATTGGTAGGGTTTATTGATGTAGATTCGTATATTAAATTTATGGCGGCAAGACTTGAAAAGAATGTGCCAAGAATTTTAGACCCAGCCCAAACATCTGGTGGTTTACCACAATATTATGTTTGTAACTGGCCAAAAGAAAATGTTAGTGTTAGTTATTATCAATCCAATTTATCTTTATATACAGAAGTTAGAAATACATTTAAAGAAGCATTACAATCATGTGTTAAGGTCGGAATTATTAAAGAAGTAACAAGAAAAGAGTTAATTGCTGAGTTGAAAAAGGTTGAGGAAAAACTTAAACAAACAGGAGTTAAAACAACTCCAACACCAGTACCTGTATTGCCAGGACAAGTTTGTCCACCAGCCACAATTACAACATTCTCACCGTTAGTTGGAAATAAAGGAACTATTTTACAAATCAATGGAACAAACTTAGATGTTGTAACTAAGATTTTTATAGCAAATACTGAAATTGTTGTCAAAGATAACAACAATGTTACTATACTTAATAAAGAAACCTTAAGAGTAACTTTACCACAAATTGGGACGGGTATTCTCACAGAAGGAAAAATTAAACTTGTTAGTGGTGAATATGGTGAGTACCTTACGACAACATTATTCAAATACGACCCATCAGTTATCGCAGCTGAGGCGGCGTCTCCAGGTGGGTATGCGGGTAATAATCAAACCTCAACAGTTTCACCATCTATGAACTCTAATACTAATCCACAAAATACTGCACCTGTAACATTGGTTTCAAAATATGAAGCCAAATCTCCACCTGATGTAACTGATAAATTAACTGTTAGTGTTAATACAGATGCGGGTGTTTGGAATATTAAAAAGTTTGTTAAGATGACCGTTTCTGTGTTTAATAGAACAGTGGTAAACAACAACACAACTCAAACTTTAAAAACAACGGTTGAAACTACGTTATCTAATTATGTTGTTAATAATATTTTCGCAATAACACATGACAATATTAAAACACTTTTATTTGATACCCCAATAGTACCATTTAACACAACGCCAATAAAACCTGATGAGGTGGTATCAATTCAATTTGTGATTACCGCGGATGCGGTTGATAAGGTTAAATATCCTCAACCAACAATACAATCTTTTAACTTTGTTTATAATAAACCTGTAACAGATTCACCTTTGTCTCCTGCAGCTTTACTTGCATCAGTACTTAATGCTCAACCAGGGTCTTTGATTAGAGTGGGAGAAACTTTTAGTGGTGGTTTACCTGACTATAACGGAACATCATATTATAATGTTAAAAAACCTGCGGGTGGGTACATTACATTAAGATTTGTATGTCCAAATTTACTAACAATTAAATCACCTAATGTGGTTGCAATATCAAATTCAAATGACACGACAATTGTAATTACCAATGGTACTGATACAAAATACACGAATGTTATTGAAGTAAAAAATATAGGAACATTCCAAATGTCTATAGACTATACTTCAAGTGATTTGAAATGGACAAATCCAAATACTAATTCGGTTGAGTTAGTAACAGGAACTGTAACAAGTCCGCCTTTCACTTTATAGGATAACAATATATTTATATAAAAAGATTTTTATGAATTTAAAATCAGCATTAGACAATTACCTTGGAAAATCAGTAAGATATTCTGAGGAAGATAACGGAGATGGAACAAAACAAGTTTGTGATTTAGACACAGGCGATTGTTACACCGTTAGAGAAAGAGACGGTCTTATTGAAAGAGCGGGATACCAAACAACAATAAACAGAAAAGTTAGAGTTGAAACTTCAAGAGGAGTTAAAACATTATTAAACGGATAAAAAAATGAGTTTAGATAAAAAAATTATAAGCGAGATTGAAAGATACAGGAATATTAATAACTATATCTTGGAGCAAGCGGCAGCACCTCCACCACCAGATTTAGGGGCATTAGCTCCAGCACCTGGTGAAGTAGGAGCGGGAGCACCACCTCCACCAGCGCCAGCTGAAGGAATACCACCTGCAGCACCTGAAACACCTCAACCAATTGATATTGAGAATGACCCTGACGTTGAGAAGATTGACGATGAAGGAAATTCTGAAAAAAAGAAAGATGAGGGTAGTGGTACTGAAGAATTAGATATCACTGATTTAGTAGATTCACAAAAAAATATTGAAACAAAACAAGAAGAATATTTTCAAAATTTATTCAGTCAACTTTCAAACTTAGAATCTAAATTAGGTGAGATGGATTCTATTATGAACAAGTTGAATTCTCTTGAAAATAAAATAGAGAAATACAGAGAAAAAACTCCACAAGAAAAAATGGAATTAAGAACTTTGGATTCATATCCATTTAACCAAAAACTTTCCCAATTCTTTGATGACAAACAAGAAGATATGGAAAAGACTGGTAAACATGAATATGTATTAACTTCAGATGAAGTTGAAGATATTAACACAAGTGATATCAAAGGGTCATTCCAACCAGGAGGTGGCGATAGTTACGACAACGAATTTAAAAGATAAAAAAAGGGGACTGAAAAGTCCCTTTTTAATTTGACATATCGGGATTTCCCAATTATATTTAATAAACAATAAAACACTTAAAAATGAGTAATGCACTAGACGCCGTATTGGCACAGTATGAAAAAAATCAATTTGGGGGCGGGGCCCAATCAAAAATGTCGCAAGACGAAAGAATGAAAAAGTATTTCGCTTTAATCCTTGGGGATAAAGAGAAATCAGGTCAAAGGAAGATTAGAATTCTCCCTACACCAGATGGTTCTTCACCATTCAAAGAAGCTTGGTATCATGAAATTCAAGTTGGTGGTCAATGGCAAAAGTTCTACGACCCAGCAAAGAATAACAACGAACGTTCACCTTTAAATGAGGTTTACGAAGAGTTAATGGCAACAGGAAAAGAATCCGACAAGGAATTGGCAAAACAATACAAATCACGTAAGTTTTACATCGTGAAGGTTATTGATAGAGACCATGAAGAAGACGGACCAAAGTTTTGGAGATTCAAACACAATTACAAGAACGAAGGTATCTTGGACAAAATCATTCCAATTTGGAGAAACAAAGGTGATATCACTGACCCAACAGTTGGTCGTGACCTTATCATTGAATTGGCTAAGTCAAAAACTCCAAAAGGAAAAGAATACACAACCGTATCTGCAATTATGTATGAAGACCAAGGACCTGTTCACGCAGAAAAAGAACAATCAGACGCTTGGATTAATGACGAGTTAACATGGAACGATGTTTACTCTAAAAAACCTGTAGAATATCTTGAGGCAATCGCAAGAGGAGAAACTCCAAAATGGGATAGCGAAAAAGGTGGATATGTTTACGGAGACGCAACTGTATCTGAAGAAACAATTGGAGGTTCAAAATCAACTTCTAAGAAAGTTGAAGACCCACAAGCTGACGCTGACGTAGATTCGGATTTACCGTTCTAATTTTATAACCAAGGGTGGTGAAAGCCACCCTTATTTTTTTTCACATGAAGTTCAAAGAAGAAATAGACTTACAATTAAGAGATAACAAAACTTTATCTTATGAATTCCTAAGTCAACTAAAAGACAAGAATTACTTCTCAGGTAGAAGTAAACAAATCGGTGATACTGTTTTGTTTGGTATGTTGAGAGAAGACAGTAAAGAAGGTGAGTTACCAATCTCGTTAATTACATTTCATGAAGATGAGGTTGGGGTACTTTACGAAGAAGACAGCATATTTTACAACCAAAACAAAATAAATAAATTACCGAACATAAAAAGGATACAAAATGGCAATAAAGAAGAACAACTTTAATAAAGTTAAGGAGAAGTTTTCAACTTCCGCAAAATATAAGCCTCAAAGATTTCTTGACTTAGGTGGAGATTTCTTAGACGCGGTAGGTTTACCAGGACCAGCAATTGGACACTTGAATATGTTCTTGGGTCACTCAGATACAGGTAAAACAACGGCAGCAATTAAGGCGGCAGTTGATTGTCAAAAGAAAAAGATATTACCTGTTTTTGTTATTACAGAACAGAAATGGTCTTTTGACCACGCAAAACTTATGGGTTTTGAATGTGATGAGATTGTTGACGAACAAACAGGAGAAATGGATTGGGGCGGATTTTTCATCTTCAACAATAACTTCAGTTATATTGAACAAATTACAGACTACATCAACTCATTGTTAGATGCTCAAGAAAAGGGTGAATTAGACTACGAAGATGAGGATGGAGTACAATCACCAAGCTTGTGCTTTATATGGGACTCAGTGGGTTCTGTACCATGTAAGATGACCTTTGACGGTAAGGGTGGTAAACAACATAACGCCTCTGTATTATCAGACAAGATTGGTATGGGTATTAACCAAAGAATTTCAGGTTCAAGAAAGGCCGATTCTAAATGGGAGAATACTTTAATTATCATCAATCAACCTTGGGTTGAATTACCTGATAATCCATTTGGACAACCAAAGATTATGGCTAAAGGTGGAAACGCTGTATGGTTAAACTCATCATTAGTATTTTTATTTGGTAACCAAAAAGGTGCTGGTACAACTAAGATTACTGCAACTAAAGATAAGCGTTCTATTAAGTTCGCAGTTAGAAGTAAGGTGTCTGTGTTAAAGAACCACATCAATGGTTTAGGATTTGATGACGGTAGAATTATCGTTACACCACACGGGTTCTTGGCAGGAAAAGAAACAACTGAAGAAAAAGCTTCAATTGAAAAGTATAAGAAAGAATATGCCGAATATTGGAAAGACATTATTGGTACGGATGGCGATTTTGATTTAAAAGAAGAGAAAGAAGATTAGTAACCCTCTAAAAAAGAGATGTGAGTAAGACCCTATTGGTTGACGGAGACAACCTATTTAAAATTGGATTTCATGGAGTAAAAGAACTCTATACAGACGGTAGTCATGTGGGTGGAGTGTATCACTTCATTAATACACTACGTCGTTTTCTTGAAGAGCATAACCACGATAAGGTGGTAGTATTTTGGGATGGTGATTCAAATTCATCCATCAGAAAAAGTATATACCCACAATATAAGGGTAACCGAAGACAAGATATGAACGAGTACAAATATGAATCTTACTTGCAACAAAAGGCAAGAGTTAAGACGTATTTGGAGGAGATATTTGTACGACAGGTTGAAATGGCAAATAACGAAGCCGATGACTTAATTGCATATTATTGCAAAATTTCCCTAGACGAAAACATTATTATATTCTCAGGTGACAAAGACCTCACCCAACTCATATCCGAATGGGTTACAATTTATTCCCCAGTTCACAAACAGTATTACAAAAATGGTGACAAGATTTCTATTAACAAGGTGGACATTCCTCATCAGAATGTAACCGTGTGTAAAATCTTTACGGGAGATAAATCAGATAACATTCAAGGTATTGAGGGATTAGGTGAAAAAACCCTCGTTAAATTATTCCCACAAATGCAGGAAAAAACATGCACTGTCCAAGAATTATTGGATATTGCACGAAATATCCCGCAAAAGAAACCTATGAAAAGTTTGTCAAATATTTTGACTGGTAAGACAAAAAGCGGTATTCTTGGAGAAGAGTTCTATACAATAAACTCTAAAATCGTTGACCTTCATAGCCCTCTGATAACTAATGAAGGAAAACAACTTGTAGAACAAATTCACACCGATACAATAGACCCCACCGATAGAGGATATAAAAATTTAATGAGACTGATGATGGAAGACGGTCTCTTTAATTACCTACCTAAGAATGATGAAGCTTGGGTAAACTTCCTAAAACCATTTATGAAACTTATTAGAAAAGAAAAACGAAACAAAAATTAAAATTATGAAAGAGATGGACAGCACCAAAATGGAATTCCTTTTAACTCTTAACGACAACATTGTCGTACAGAGATTCTTTAATGTTAGGAATTATAATCCTAAGGCAAAGAACTCTTTAGACTTGTATGAATTCATGAAATCTTTGAGTGAAGAATTACATTATTATTTGAAAATGAAAACAGTTGTTTATATGATGGACAACAGAGATTCTATTGAACATGATGCTTCAATTATGAACACATCATTCACTGACGAAGCTGAAGTTTTTAACCTTTTTGTTAAGGTTGGGGAACAGACAATTTGTCATAGAGTTTTTGACGGAAAAAGATATCCGCCAAAAGTTCGTTATACGGTTGACGTAAGACCATTTTTGAAAGATGTCTTAAGAGAACTGACTGACATTTTTTCAAATAACAAATTAAGTTACAAATATTTGGAATTTGATTTGAGTAAGTAACTATTTAATAATACAAGGGGGATAGAAAAGAAGATATGAATAAAAATTTTGATTACTTAGGAAATACATTCCAACTACAATTAATTAACCAAATCATAGAGGACAAAGATTTTGCATCATCAATTATTGATGTGATTGAGAGTTCTTATTTTGACAACAAGTACTTTAAAATCATTTTACAGATGATTAAGGAGTATCATTCAAAATATGAATCTTGTCCTAACTTTGATACTTTGGAACAGATTGTTAAGTCTGAAATCACACAGGAATTGGTTGCGAAGATTGTTTTGGATACTCTAAAGCAAATCAAAGACGCACCATTTGAAGGGACGGTTTTTGTACAAGAAAAAGCCTTAAAGTTCTGTAAACAACAAGAGCTTCAAAAAGCGATGGATAGGGCTCAAAAAATTATCACAGAGGGTGATTTTGAATCTTATGACAAAGTTGAAGGACTGGTTAGAGAGGCCCTTCAGGTAGGTGAAGTTGAAAAGAATGTTACTGATATCTTCATGGGACTTGACACAGTATTGGACGAGGACTATAGACATCCAATCCCGATGGGAATTGCGGGTATTGATAGATTACTTAAAGGCGGATTAGCCAAAGGTGAGATTGGTGTTATATTGGCTCCAACGGGAGTTGGTAAAACTACCATTCTTACTAAAATTGCAAACACAGCTTTCAACTTGGGATACAATGTTCTTCAAATATTTTTTGAGGATAACCCAAAGATTGTTCAAAGAAAGCACTTTACCATATGGACAGGTATTGAACCAGATAATTTGGCTCTTCACAAAGAAGAAGTGATAGGAAAAATTACTGAGATTCAAGAAACAATGAAGAACAAGTTAATTCTTAAAAAACTTGCTTCTGATACAACAACCATGAGTCAAATCAAAAATCAAGTTAGAAAAATGATTGCCGATGGAAACAAGATTGATTTAATCTTATTGGATTATATTGATTGTGTATTACCTGAATCAAGTTCTAAAGATGAGTGGAAAGCTGAAGGTTCAATAATGAGAGGTTTTGAAGCAATGTGTCACGAACTTAATCTTGTTGGTTGGACAGCAACTCAAGGTAATAGAAGTTCAATTTCATCTGAAGTTGTAACAACAGACCAAATGGGTGGTTCAATTAAGAAAGCTCAAGTTGGACACGTAATCATCACTGTGGCTAAGAGTCTTCAACAAAAGGAAATGAATTTAGCAACGATTGCCATTACAAAGTCACGTCTTGGTAAAGACGGAGTTGTCTTTGAAAACTGTAAGTTCAACAATGAACTTCTTGAAATAGATACTGACTCATCAGTTACATTCTTGGGCTTTGAGGAGCAACAAGAGGAAAGAAAGAGAGATAGGGTTAAGGAACTTCTTGAAAAAAGAAAAGAGAGAGAATCTCAACAAAAAACCATTTAATTAAATATCTACTTTTTTAAAAAAAAACTTATTTTTTTAATCTAAATTGTTGGTCGATTGGTGTTCGACCACATATTTATCATAAAAATCGTTGATTTTTTAATAAAATAACCACACCTAAAAATTTACAAAGATGGACATTTCAAACAGAATTTTATCGGATATAACTGTGTATATGAAATACGCAAAGTATATCCCTGAACTAAAAAGAAGAGAAACTTGGCAAGAATTAGTTTCAAGAAACGTGGAGATGCATATTAAGCAATATCCTAAATTAGAAAAAGAAATTCGTGAGAATTACATGTACGTTTTCAGAAAACAAGTATTACCCTCAATGAGGTCAATGCAGTTCGCAGGAAAACCAATTGAAATCTCACCTAACAGAATTTACAACTGTGCCTTCGCACCGATTGATGACTGGAGAGTATTCTCTGAAATCATGTTCTTACTTTTGGGTGGAACAGGTGTTGGTTACTCAGTACAAAAACATCACGTTGATACTTTACCTGAAATCAGAAAACCAAATAAAGAAAGAGGAAGAAGATGGTTAGTAGCCGATTCAATTGAAGGATGGGCTGACGCTGTTAAAGTGTTAGTTAAATCATACTTCTTTGGTGGTTCAAAAATTGAATTTGACTTCAGTGACATCAGACCAAAAGGTGCAAGACTTATCACATCAGGTGGTAAAGCTCCTGGTCCTCAACCATTGAAAGAATGTTTAATTAAGGTTGAAGGAATCTTAGATTCAAAAGAAGGTGGTGAAAGATTAAAACCAATTGAAGTACATGATATCGTTTGTCATATTGCAGATGCAGTATTAGCTGGTGGTATCAGAAGAGCGGCACTTATTTCATTATTCTCAGCAACTGACGAAGAAATGATTGGATGTAAGAGTGGAGCTTGGTGGGAAACAAATCCACAAAGAGGTAGAGCAAATAACTCTGCAGTTTTGATGAGACACAAAATTACCAAAGACTACTTCATGGAATTATGGAAGAGAATTGAAGCAAGTGGAGCAGGAGAACCTGGTATCTACTTAAGTAATGATAAAGATTGGGGAACTAACCCTTGTTGTGAAATTGCTTTAAGACCATTCCAATTCTGTAATCTTACAGAGGTTAACGTATCTAACGTTGTATCTCAAGAAGATTATGAAGATAGAGTTAGAGCGGCATCCTTCATTGGAACATTACAAGCGGGATATACTAACTTTCACTATTTGAGACCAATATGGCAAAGAACAACCGAGAAAGACGCGTTGATTGGAATATCAATGACAGGTATCGGTTCAGGAGCTGTTTTAGGTTTAAACATGAAATCAGCTGCTAAAGTAGTTAAAGAAGAAAACAAAAGAGTTGCAGAATTATTGAATATTAACGCATCGGCAAGAACAACAACAGTTAAACCTGCGGGAACTACATCATTAACTTTAGGTACATCATCAGGTATTCACGCTTGGCATAATGAATATTATGTGAGAAGAGTTAGAGTTGGTAAGAATGAAGCAATTTATTCACATTTAAAAAATAATCATCCTGAATTAGTTGAAGATGAATATTTTAGACCACACGATACTGCGGTTATTGGAATACCACAAAAAGCACCTGAAGGGTCAATCTTAAGAAACGAATCACCAATCCAATTATTGGAAAGAGTGAAAAAAGTTCAACAAGAATGGATTAAACCTGGACATAGAAATGGAAATAATGCACATAACGTATCGGCAACAATCTCAATTAGAGAGCATGAGTGGCCAGCAGTTGGAGAGTGGATGTGGGAAAATAAAGAATATTACAATGGTCTTTCAGTATTACCTTATGATGGTGGAAGTTATATTCAAGCACCGTTTGAAGATTGTACAAAAGACAAATACGAAGAATTAATGAAGGCTCTTCATGATGTTGATTTATCAAAAATTGTTGAAATGGATGATGATACCGATTTAAGTGGAGAGGTAGCATGCGCGGGTGGAGCTTGTGAAGTCACACTCGTTTAAAATCATGAAAGATAATTTAGTTCAAAATATTATTAATGGAGTTTATTATTCAATTAAAGGAAATAGATAATAATAAGAGGGAGAAGCTAAAACTTCTCCCTTCTCATTTTTATGAAGAAAACGGCTCTACCGTTTTTACTGAAGAATATCATATTCAACGAGGGTATTGTTGTGGGAATGGGTGCAGGCACTGTCCTTATGAACCAATGGCTCAAAAAGGTAACACTTTAATAAAAAAATAATCTAAGTATATTTATCTCATATGGCAGATGGGATAACATATGGTTTGTATTTCCCCTTTAGAAATTCAACTCAAGGGGATTATTTAGCACTTACAGAATTTGAATCTGAAGAAATTAAATCAGATTTAATTCATCTTCTTTTAACAAGAAAAGGTTCAAGATATTTCTTGCCTGATTTTGGTACAAGATTATATGAGTTCATTTTTGAACCTTTTGATGGATTAACATTTGATGCAATACAATCAGACATTAGAGACGCTGTAGGACAATACATGCCAAACTTACTTTTAAATAATATAACAATAACTCCGTTAGACCCACAAGAAGAATATGATTTAGATACTAATCAAGCAGTTATTGGAACATCAGACTCACCAATATATAGATTCCCTGGTAAAGGAACAGCAGAATATACCGCTAAAATCAAGATAGATTATTCAAATAACAAAAATACATTTGCACAAAGTGATTTTGTTATTATCAATATTTAATAGTAATGGCAAATCGTAAAATATCATATACAACCAGAGATTTTGAAGGTATAAGAACCGAACTTCTCAATTATGTAAGAACTTATTATCCTGAATTAATTCAAGATTTTAATGACGCTTCTGTATTCTCAGTTTTTATTGATTTGAATGCTGCGGTGGCAGATAACTTGAATTATCATATTGATAGAAGTGTTCAGGAAACAGTTCTTCAATATGCACAACAAAAGTCATCAATTTATAACATCGCCAGAACTTATGGATTAAAACTTCCAGGACAAAGACCTTCAGTTGCTCTTGTTGATTTTTCAATAACAGTTCCAGCTTATGGTGACAAGGAAGATGAAAGATATCTTGGAATTTTAACAAGAGGTTCTCAAGTTACAGGTGCGGGAATTGTATTTGAAAACATTTATGATGTTGATTTCTCATCACCATATAACGCTCAAGGATTTCCAAATAGATTAAAAATACCTAATTTCAATGCCAATAACGTATTGGTAAACTATACAATAACTAAGAGAGAATTAGTTGTTAATGGTATAACAAAGGTTTTCAAAAAAGTTATTACACCAAATGATGTGGTACCATTCTTTGAATTATTTTTACCTGAAAAAAATGTTCTTGGAATTACAAGTGTTCTACTTAAAAGTGGAACAGAGTATACAAACATACCAACAGCCGCAGAATTTTTAGGTCTTTCTAATAGATGGTACGAAGTAGATGCTTTGGCCGAAGACAGAATATTTGTTGAAGACCCAACCAAAGTATCTGACCAACCAGGTATTAAAGTTGGAAAATATATTCAAACCTCAAACAGATTTATGAGTGAATATACATCAGAAGGATTTAAAAAAATGACTTTTGGTGGTGGAACAAATACAGCCCAAGACGCTCTTGACCAATTCACAACTTTAGGAACAACATTAGATTTACAAAGATATTCAAATAATTTCTCATTAGGTTCAACCTTAATACCTAACTCAACATTGTTTATTCAATATAGAGTTGGTGGTGGTTTAGCAACAAACTTGGGGACAAACGTTATTAATCAAATTGGTACCGTTTCATTATATGTTAATGGTCCTTCAGAATTAACAAACTCATCAGTAGTTAATTCACTAAGAGCTAATAACGTAACCGCAGCGGTTGGTGGAGCAGGGGTTCCTTCATTAGAAGAAATTAGAAACTACGTATCATTTAACTTTGCAGCACAAAAAAGAGCGGTAACGGTTCAAGACTATGAGTCAATCATAAGAAATATGCCATCCGAGTTTGGAGCACCCGCAAAAGTATCTGTAACAGAAAACGATAATAAGATATTAATTCAATTATTATCTTATGATACTTCAGGTAAACTTACAAGTATTGTTTCAAATACTTTAAGACAAAACGTAGCTAACTATTTGTCTAACTATAGAATGATGAATGATTACATTTCAATATTAACGGCTGAAGTTATTGACCTAAGTGTTGAAGTTTCTATTGTTTTAGATTCGGCTCAAAACTCAGGACAAATTATTACAAATGTGATTGATAAAGTATCAACTTACTTTGACCCACAAATAAGACAACTTGGTCAAAACGTATATCTATCAGAATTAAGTAGTATTATTCAAAATCAAAATGGTGTATTAACCGTTGCAGGAGTAACTATTTATAATTTAGTTGGAGGACAATATTCATCTGCAGAAACTTCTATGGAATATTCTGACGCTGAAACAAAACAAATCGCACCTGTTGATGACACAATTTTTGCACAACCATCTCAGGTGTATCAAATCAGATATCCAAATAAAGATATTAAAGTTTCGGTTAAGAATTTCCAATCAGTAACATTCTCTTAACACATTTATTTATTATTCATTTGACTTATACTTTAATTGTGTATGTGTGCACCTTTAAAAATAACACATAAACTATTTATAAGAAAAGGTATTGATGGGTCAATCTTACAGAATAAGAACTGAACTTGGTGTTAATAAAGCAATTAACGTAGATTTAGAACAAGACTTTGAATTCTTGGAGATTCTATCTTTAAAAATTCAACAGGCTGACATCTATACAAGAAATTGTGCAAACTACGGAGTTTTGGTTGGAAGAGTAACTGCAAACAATGGTTTTGGTATTCCAAATGCTAGAGTTTCTGTGTTCATCCCAATTGAAAGTGTTGATGAATCTAATCCAGTTATTTCATCAATTTACCCATACAAATCGCCAACAGATAAGAATGAGGACGGGTATAGATATAACCTTTTACCGTACGAAAAATCATATTCAACACACGCAGCTACAGGTACATTACCATCAAGAGCGGATTCTTTAACAGGTTCTACCGCTGTAGAACTATATGACAAGTATTATAAATTCACGGCAAAAACAAATGACAGTGGTGATTACATGATTATGGGTGCTCCATTAGGGGCTCAAACAATTGTCATGGATGTTGACTTGTCAGATATAGGAGAGTTTTCTTTAACACCTCAAGACTTAATAAGAATGGGGTTAGCAACTGAGGCTCAAGTTGCTGGTGGTAGATTTAGAACATCAAGTGATTTAAATTCATTGCCTCAAATTGTAAACCTTGTAAAAATTGTTGAAGTTTCTCCATTATGGGGAGACCCTGATTTGTGCCAAATTGCAGTCAACCGACTTGATTTTGATTTAAGGGATGATGCAAATATTAATATTGAACCAACATCAGTTTTTATGGGTTCAATATTTTCATCTGCAGACAATTTTAGATTGAAAAGAGATTGTAAACCCAGAGATAATATGGGTAATCTATGTGGACTTACCACATCGCCAGGTCAAATATTGGCAATTAGACAAACAATACAACAAGATTCAAACGGTAATCCAATATTGGAACTATATCAATTAGAACAGGCTGGAAACATTATTGATGGTAGTGGAGCGTGGTTAACAGAATTACCAATGAATTTGGACTATTATGTAACCAATGAGTTTGGTGAAAAAACATTATCTAATGACCCTGCAGTTGGTATACCAACCAAGGCAAAATATAGATTTAAAGTTAAATGGCAACAGCCCGCAAGTTTAACCGAACAAACTAGAAGAGCTTATTTTCTCGTTCCAAACGTTAGAGAATATGGTTGGGCGGGCTCAGGTGTTGACCCAAATACAAATACAGTTGATGTAAGACGAAAAAATTTATTAGCTAGTTCTTATTATTTTGGTTTAGATTGGAATGGATATGTTCCAGGTGGTAGTACAGGTTTTACGAGTAGTGAAAAAATACAAAAACTGAATGAAATAATTGATTGTCAAGATACTTTCTATGAGTTCAAGTTTAATAGAGTTTATACTGTATCCAATTTAATTGATGAATACAAGAAAGGAGTGGGAAGAGGAAGATTCCTTGGAATAAAAGAGATTGACGATAATGCATGCGAAAGTACAGTTAACAAGTTCCCAACAAATGACGGGTTTAAAAACTTTAATCTTTTGTTTTTTCTTTTTTCAATTTTAATGCAAATACTACAGATTATATCAATTCCTTTATTAATAGTGGTACATGTCGTTGCATTTGTTTGGAATCTATTAGTTAAGTTTAAACCATGGTTTCAGGCTTTATTGGGGATTTTAATTGGATATTATATATTCCTTTCAATTAAAAACTTTATTCAATACGGAAAGGCACAAACAGAGGTTGCAACAATGTACGCAGCGGCAGCTGTAGCCGTAGCTGGTTTATTTACAATTGGATTGGCACCTTTCTTTACAGCCTTAGCGATTACTGCTCAAGTATCTGCATACGCTTTTCTTGCTACTGGTATCAAAGACGCTTTGACTGCTGTGGCAATAGGTCTCGCTTTAATTGGATTCAATTTAATCTTTAATTTAGTAAAAGGACAGCCTATCAAAGGTTTTACATTACCTGTATTAACTTATCCTGATTGTACTTCTTGTGATTGTGGTACATCTGAAGTTGACCCAGAAAATTCAAGTTCATCACTAAGTTCTTTGTTAAGTCAGTTTTCCAATCAATCTTTATATTATAATAACTTAGAAGAACCCGTTAAACAATTAGGTTTTGTTGATGATAACACACCATCGGTTGCATTTTCTTTTTCCAATGCTATTGGTACTAACAGTACAACTAATAATAATAATCAAATATATAAAGTTATGAAATCTTCAGAATCAACGTTGTTGAATGGAGATTCATTTTATAGTTATTCAAATTATATACCATTTGGAGAAAGAATTAATAACTTTAATTTAAGACAAAAATATTTCAGTGGACTTAATCGTATAAGTGTTTCGTTTGATATGAATTCAACGAAACACTATGATAATACTTTAGTATTAATTTATGATGCTCCATTAGACTCAGGTTCCCTTTTGACATTTGTTAACCCCATAATTACAAGAGATGTTAATGCCAAATATACAGGAAGTACAGGGGCATATGTTAGAGGTATTAGTGGAACACCATTAAATCCTGGAGTATCAACATACAATGTTGAATATTGTGACCCAAACAACCAATTAAGTAATTTATCGGTTAGTTATGTATTAAGTACAGGCTCTACGTTATCCAATTATCTTTATCCATCAGACGTTGAATATTTTCAAGTATTAACTGGCCTTACTGTCACAGAGGCCTCAAAAGTATGGGATACAACATCCAGTGGATTTTTACCAAATGTAATGAACTCTGAAACAGTCGTAATTTATACTGAAACTTCAGGAGCAACTGTAACAACATACAACTCACCTGAATATAAAATCTCGGATTTATTTGAATCATTTTCAGAAAAATATATTTTAATCTTACAAAGAGGAGTTGACCCATATTCACCAACGTATACTAATAAGTATGGTTTAGGAAAACTATTTGGGTTAGCAAATGAAGATGATTTGACAATTACTGCAAATACAAGATTGAATATACCAATACAAAAATTACCAAATAGTACAATTTCAGTACAAAGTTTTAGTTCACAAGATAACATTTTTTACCCTTCACATTTTTTCAAAGGAGGAATAGATGGTTCGAGTGTACCTGGTCAATCATGGTCAGCATTTACAACAGGTGTTGTTGGATTTTATGGTAGTTATGATGCATTAAATGCACCACAGTTTAGTGATGTTGCAAATGTGAATGGCGTGAATTGTTTAGTAACGTCAACAGGTAACGATTCATGGACAAGTGGACTCAACGAACCAGCCAAATATGAAACGTCAGAAGATTTATCAGGAGGGGCTTATTATTATGTTGACGGAAGTAATATTTTTTCAACAACAAAACTTACTTATTTCAGTAATGTTCTTTTACCTAGTCTTACCGCTAATCCAATGAGTATTAGTACGAGTACTAAAAATGTTATGAGAACAGATAGACTTCCATCCTCGGATGTTTTAGATGGTAAAAGTTGGGATTATAACCCATCATTATTACAACAAAATTTAGGATTTGCGGTTTATGTAATAACTGACGATGGTGTCACTATACAGGGGACAAATTATTCGGGTGGAGCAACGATTTCAACTCAAGACATTGAAGACCAATATGCATCTCAAAATGTTTTTGACACATTAAGTACATGTAAAAATATTGTTAGTTTAGGTTGTTATGAGGGTATAGGAACTGATTTTCAAGTTAATTCTACTTGTGCGGACAAAGACGCGGTTATTAACGGTTGTTATCAATTTTTGAGAAGACCTTTACTGGATATTCCTAAAGATATAAAAAACTTTAATGAATGGGCATTTAGATGGAGATTTTTCTATGCTTTGTGCCAAGGAGTGTTATCACAATCTTTTGTTAATAACTGGATTAATGGCGGATTATATATGTACCCAATCCAAGTTGATACCTATTTTGATAAACAAAATAAACCAGAGGCTCCTTTGTTTTGTAAAGACTTAATTTATTTTGATAAAAACACTAATAATTTTTATTATAGAAGTAGCCCGTATAATGAATTTACAAATAAGTTTGTTGGTAAACTAGCCGACCAACCAGGACATATTAATAAATTGAATTTATTATCACCAACCACAATTATGAATTTGGGGTTCAAAGATAGTTTTTATAATGAAGTTATATTAGGACAAGGAGATACTGCAGCATATGTGATGCAACAACTTAATTCAACTTCATATTCCGACCCATCAGATTTAATAAATTTATTTGTGATTTCAAGAATTACTGAAGAATCTTTTTTACAAAGAATTATAGGAGGAGGAGATAGTGGAATAAATCAGTTGTTTAGTAGACCTCAACTAAGAATTGATGCTGATTTGGCTCAATTAATTTCAATAAATTCTGAATTTGGTGTTATTAAATTTTCGCCACAATACTATCAATTTATTATTGGACAAACAGGACCAGTAGAAGTTGCAGGAACTGCGGCAAAACCTGTTATTGAAGTTTGGTTTTCCTCTACAACCCAAGACTTACAATCTAAAGATTTTTTAACACCAGGAAGAATTGATTTTAGACCTGAAAATAATGCTGGATATTACCCATATCCGTATGGTATTAAATCACAAATTGTTCCATTTTATCAATGGGAAATAAAAACAAGAACACCGATTTTTGGTACTGAACTTAATAATTGGGCAACAGATTATGTTGATATTGTACAAGGTAAGTCGTATCAATCTTTAGATAGATTAACCAATTATTTTCAAAGTCTTTCAGCGCCAGCGGCTGACCCTAATACAAGTAATGATACTTACAAGAGAGGTTATATTTTTAGTGTAAACTCTAATGGGAATTATTCTGAAACAGGAGCGGCATCTTCACGTTTTATTGTGGGAGCACCATTCCATTTCTATTTTGGTGTTATAAAAGGAGAAAGTTCCCTTGATAAATTCAAAACAAAATACTCAGTAAGTGAATAAGTATACGATAATACCGAGTAATTTTTTATATAAGTCAGCGTCTTTTGTTGATGAGAAAATTTCTATTTCTTTAGACCAAACAAGTCAAGAAATAACTGAATATGATAGAAGTCAAACTTTAAGTTTAGCGCAAGTTTATGATGACGAAAGACAGGCGACAGATGTTTATAGGCCAACATTTAAAGTGACATATCTTTACGGTAACACTTATTCAGGAACAACAGATTACTTACCATTTCAATATAATTTATTTTATGTTAATTCAATAAGTTCAATGACAAGTTCAATATGGAGAGGATTTCCACAATACTATGAATTTGATATTTTAAGACCTCCTGTTGATGACCAACATATTAATTATAAATCTAAAAGTGCATACACATATAATTGGAATTTCTATTTAACATACGCTTATAATAACAATTATGAGAAAAAATTAACATACTATTCTGAAACAGGTAATAATATTAATTGGGTTGCTAAAGATGGTATTCCGTTTACAATAACAAATTCTACAAATAATGGAAGTGGTGTGATAAGATTTGAATGTGTTGCATCTCACGGACTCACTGAAGGAGAATATGTTGAATTATCTTTAAGTTATAGAAACTCAAATATCTTCCAAGTGTATAGATTGGGTAATGGTAATTTTGGTAGTGAAGAATATATTTTTAATGTTATGAATATAGGATACACTGGTACTACGTTTAATAATGGTGTGACTGGAACATTTAAAAGAGTTATTAACCCTGACAACATGGAAACTAAATCAAAATATTATGTGAGAGAAAATAAGGTTCTTACAAATGTTGATGATTTAATTGTTACAAAGGCGGCATTTGAAAAAAATGTTTTTAATGAAGACAGAAAATTTGAATATAGTTCTATAACACCTAACAAGGTTTCAAGAATTTCACAAAAAACAAGTAGTAATGCTTATGATATGACATCGGCATATGATTTGGATTTTAGTAATTTGAAAGACAATCAAAAAAGACCTATAAGTGAAATATTTTTAACAGCAATCTTCAAAGGATATTCGGGATATTTTAATCAGCCAAATAATAATATTGGACTTAAACAAGGATGGGAGTTTAATATTACAAAATCCGCAAACACATGGTGGGATTTAAATAATACAAATTCAAATACGACTATCCCTGTTTCAGGATATACAAAGACAAGTGGTGTAACTAAAACTTTTTATTATAACCTTAATTTGAAAGCTGATGATGTTATTGATGGTGATTTTTGTGAGTGGAACGATTACGAACAGGCAGAAAGAGTCGCTTCACATTATTATCAAAAGATAAAATACAATCAAAACGTATTTCAAACAACAAATAACTACAGCACAAACACACCAGGATTTTACTATAAATCGCATAACCCAATGACTATTAGAGTTTTCTCTGATTATGTTGAGACGGGTGATGTTGAATTTGTAGAACAAGTGCCAAGTTGGTCTTTCTTTTCATCGTCAGACCAACAATTTAGATGGAGAGATTTATATACTTATGGATTCATAGATAATTTGGGTAGAGGTGTTGATTATCCGTATTTGAATAAATCTCAGTATCCATTTGCCGATATAGTTTTTCGTTTAATTCCTGAAGGAACAAATCAAAATTTACGTATTCAAGGAGTTAACGGAGAGATAAAACCATTAATTGATAGGTGTGAATAATTTTGTAATTAAACAAGGAATCGTTCCAGACGCAAAACAAATTAATATTCCAATACAACTTACTTGGGACTACCTTGGTTTGGACATGGCCATAGATGAATATGAAGCTAACGTTATAAGTGAGGTAATTGGTGTTGGACGTGATTTTGAAGTGTCAAGATTTTCACATGCTCCAGCAACAGGAACAACCGATGCAACACAAGTTAATTATGAATTTTATTTTTATTCTGGAGGCTCTTTAGACGACATTACAAATTGGAGAATAAACTATATTTCTGAAGGATTTACACCACAAGAGATATATTACTATTCAAATAATTTTTCTAATTCATTCTTCAAGTTAGATTTATATGATAGTCCCGATGACAAAAAACAGAAGAACTATATAACAATCATTATTCCAACACAACAAGGATTAACAATGGACACTCAAATGCAAAGAACTCAAGTGTCTATTAAAAAACCAAAGTTTGTATTGGATTACATTGGAGATAAAGAAGGGTTTTTCATTTATTGGTTGAAAAGTGTTGAGTTTTTGGCAATAGACACATTTTATATGTCAGCAAAATTCTTCAATGCTAAAACAGGTCAGTTCACAAAGATGATGACGGGTAATGGTGTTGACCCGTTAGATTTCACAAATGGTCCACAATCAGACATTCCAGGTATTGGACAAGCCAAGTATAACTTTGATAACATTGAGTACTTCTATTATACTGTTAAGTTAGATTATCCAACACAAACTTATCAGATTTTTAATACAAGAAATCAAAGATTAGGGACAAACATACCCATAAAATGGTTTGAATACGTAAACCCACCACAATAATGAGTCAAGATTATTATAAGATAGTTGTATCACCTGAAAACATAATTAGTGATTTATCAGTTGTTGATTATAGTGGAACACCTGTAGGGGTTTATTCTGCAATGACCCAAGTGGTTAGTGCAGGTACTGGTGGTACATCATTAATGACTCAATTGTCTTTTCCTATTTTATTAAGACAAAGTGCGGTTGATGTCGGTTATTATTCACAATTTGATGGTGCAATTTTACAAAAAGACGTTGTTGCTAATTTCATATTTTCGGCAACAACTGGTAGTCCATACACATATTATGTTTATAATACTTCAAATGAATTTCAAAAGTTTTTAGAATTATCAAAATATACAATTGATTGGGGAGATGGTTCACCTAAACAAATTATTACAAGTTACGCACCTAATTCAATAGTTCACACATACCCTGTTGCCGATGTTCAATACACAATAAGTATGGAGCAAGTTAATCCTTGGGGTGTTACAAGAGTTTCAAAAACAATAACAACACCTTATGCGAATGTGATTGATTACAATCCACAAGGAGAAGCGTTTTTTGCTCCTTCTCAGGGTAATTGGGTTGGAACACCAATTTCTTACAATTATATCTTCTCAGGTGATGCGGTTAACGAAGTGGTACCACAAGAATCATTCAATTATGTTTCCGTTCCTTTTGTTGTTTCAGGGTTAACCAAATCAAGAATTACTGAACTTGCCTTATACGGAACACCACAATATCAAGTTGGTGTACCAGTTATTAGTAACGGACAAATATGGGGAGCCATTTCGGATATAAATCTTGTTTATACTGCCTATACAATTAATGGAACAGATTACTATGATTATATTGATGGTACTAGCATTTATTTCCAACAATCATCGGGACTTACTGAATATAATTTAACTGCGGTTCCAATAACTAAAGATGAAGTTTTATTAAAGGTTGTGGGTCAACCAGAAATTCAAACAAATGTCTTTGTGGAAAGAGGAAAAAACAGTGCGTACGAAAGAGTTCAAAGACTTGGAGAAGTAGATAACCTTGGAGATTTAATTAACTACGGATATGGATTTTTTAATGTGGTTGATAAAAAAATGAGTTAATGAAAAAAATAACTAAACTATTTATAAAAAAATAAAAACAAATGGCAATAGGTTCATACGGTACAATAAGACCATCAGATGTTTCACCACAAGATGTTGAAATAATCATGAATTATACGGCAACAAGAGACGTTACCGATTCTTTTGTCTTAACTAAATTAGACGCCCAAACAATATTAAGACCTTATTTCAATAATAGCGAAACAGGGGGTAATGCGGGAGTTGAAGTTTTGGGTGGATTATATAACTTAACCTTACCTGCAAGTCAGTTTAATGCCTTAGGAATATACACTCTTTATATGAGACCTGTTCAAATTAGAACAACTATAACTGATTGTGGTGTTTTAAGCGCTTTACCAAATGTAAAAGGAATCGTAATAAATCTTGCTAATGTACCTACACAATATATTAATAAGTTTGTCTCTCAAGGTTTAGTTGGATTTAGAATAGAATATTTAAATCCTGATGGTTCTAAAATACCTAATTTCTTTAGAGTTGTTACTTCATGTTTCTTTTGTGAGCCAGTTGTTACTAATGAAGTTAATACTTCTCAAAAGGCGATAAGATATAGATACGTTGATGGAAATTCAAACTTATTGTTTTTAACTTTATCACCATCATCATCACCAACAAACAAACCAAACGCAACACCTTTTATAGGACAACCTGACCAAGATATTATAATTACAAATACTTTCTTTAATCCAGTTACTATTGAAATTGAAATGGTTGAGTATGACATTTCATCTCTTGCAATTGCTCTTTACGGTAATCAGACTAAGTCTATTGATGACGGTATTTACACAATTTACGATAGTCAAAATAACATATACAAACAATACAACTTATACGAAATTAGAGACCAATTTAATGCATTACTTTACGAGGTTAGACAAGGTAGAGGTAATAATATTGATTTCAGTAAAAATTTCACATCAATAACTAGCTAATGGCGACAACGATAAGGACAACAAAATATTTTTATCCGCCAAGACCAGGAAGTGGTGCGGGAACCTTCTCAGACAACATTGTAGGATTACAAACTGTTGAGGGAGGAGGCCTTACGCAAGGTAACTTTGAATTTACTACTTCAGTCGTTGAAAAGGTTAATAGAACATTTAATGTTGGTGCTTTCTCAGAACCCATTAGTTTAACTGATTTAAATATTGATGATTTAGTTGAAAGTAGAAGTATACTTGCAACACAGTTTAGAGTTTATCCAAACTATGATGTTTCACAAGTTTTGAACTTCTCAATGTATGGTTCATTATCTAAGAGATTCCAAGTTTCAATTACTAAAATCATTAACTATTTCCCAGCTTCTTTGGATGTTCAATTTTCAAACTTAACTTTTGAAACAGGGGCAACCGCTGTGGACATTAGTTATTACTCTGTTATGGATGAAACTTATTTTAAAGTTTATGTTGATAGAATTAATAATCCTTTTGATATTGATTATTCTGTAAGTGCCTCAACTAATTTAAATGTTCGTGAACTGGAAGTATCAAGATACAGAAACTTATATAACACTTATTTAGATTATTGTATCGCGATTACTAATACAGGGAATACTGAAAATCCTTACGACATATTCAAAGTTGTTTCATTTTTACCTTCAGAAACTTTAAGTTCAGGTTACATGGAATTTTATGTTTCAGGTGCTCCTTTTGGTACGTCTGCAACAACAATTTATGAAAACTTCCAAATAAGACCTAATGACTATATCGCAGATAAAGTTTTTGCGGAAGACTTTGATGAAGTTGAAAAGTTCATTTTAAATAGATTAATCAGACCTGAATATACTGCTGTATTCCAAGTTCCAGCTCAAGCTGACAATGGAGAGTTTTATACAAATTATCAACAAGTTACATGGCCAAAAGACGGACCGTGGAATTTAGATATTAGGTCATTCTTATTTGATAGTTACCTGTCTGAATTGGAAGAGATTGCGGTTAATTTGGATTCGTTCAAAACAAATTTAATTTCAAGATTTTTAATTACAGATTCGTTCAGAGAATTTGATACATTAAATCAAAAAGTTGAAAAGATTTTACAAATCTATGGTAGAAGTTTTGACCAAATAAAACAATTCATTGATTCATTGGCTTACATGAATTCGGTTAACTATAATCCTGAGAATGATATTCCTTCTCAATTATTAGTTAATTTGGCACAAACATTAGGATGGTCTTCAAATTTCTCACCAATTACCAATGAGGACTTTTTAAGTTCAGTATTTGGAAACACACAAACGCCAACATATCCTGGTTATACCAGAGCTCAAACGCCAACAGAGTTAAACTATGCTTACTATAGAAATTTAATTATGAACGCATCTTACCTTTTCAAATCAAAAGGTACAAGAAGGTCAGTTGAATTTTTATTAAGATTGATTGGAGCTCCTGAATCATTGGTTGAGTATAACGAACACATTTATCTTGCTGACCAAAAGATAAATATGGACTCTTTTTATAATCAGTGGGCTCAGATATCAGGAGGAACATATGTTCAGACATCACCAAGTTATGATGCTGGAGTTACTTACAAAATTAAAGGGGTAACATACACCGCATTCACATCAACTGATACTTACTCAGATGTATCAATTAGACTTGTGGATTATCCAGTTGACGCCTTAGGATTTCCAAAGGCACCAATTAATACGGAAACTTATTTCTTCCAACTTGGAGCGGGTTGGTATGAACAAACGCCACAACATAGAAGTCCTGACCAAGTTGTATTAACAGGAGATGTATATACAGGACAAAACTACTCAATACAAACACAATTAAAACAATTCACTTACGGACAACCTTATCTTAATAGATTTAGAAGTTTCCCTTACATGACCGAAGGATTTAAATTACAAAAAGTAATTGATAACAAAAAGTCATGGTTAGAGGAGGATAATAAAATTAGAGTTGCGGTTGATGGTGACTATGATGCTTATTATTTTGTGGATGATGAGAAATTAGTATTAAATGTTAAGAATGTTGATTTATTCTTGAATCCGTCACAAGGTATGGCATACGATGTATGGGTTCAATCTGTAAGAAATGACTATCCTATACCCGAATCAGGTTTAACTGTCGGATATCCCGTCCCAGGTGGTGTGGATTGGACTTATGTTGACCCTAAACCAAAACAAAAAACGTTCTTTGAATTCTACCAAACATTTTGGGAGAATATGATTAATGTTAGAAACAGACAATATATCTCAGATGGTAAGACAGGAGGATATCCAACACTCCAATCTATTTGGTGGAAGTATATTGAGCAAGAACAAACAATTAATGTTCCAAACAACAAATACACATATCAAAAGTTAATTGACTATGTGAATGGTATTGGTCCTTATTGGATGAAGTTGATTGAACAAATGATTCCAGCAACTACAATATGGAATACAGGAGTTAGAATGGAAAACTCAATCTTCCAAAAACAAAAATTTGTTTATAGAAGACAAAGAGGTTGTGAATTTATACCCGTCCTTGTTGAACCTTGTTTCATCATTTCAAATATATTTGATTTTACATGTGCTGCTGAATACGTTGACTATTACATTTATCCTTGGTTGAATGGTGATGTTAATGTTAGCAATTTCAGTAGTATTTTGGCAAACAGAGTTAATAGTTTTTTAGCTACAAATAATTTGACACTAAATGATTGTATACAAAACTCAACTCAAACACAATGGTTTGTCAATTTAAAAATAGGTACAGATACTATTATATTTGAAAACTTCTACAATGGTTATGGATATAATGACGTACCAACAAATAAAATGTGGAGAAACGCGTTAATTCAATATCTACCTAATCTTTATGATTATGGATACACTTATTTCTTAAATGGAAATAATTTAACTATAACAAGTTTAACTTGTACACCAAGAGACTTGGAAGAGACAGTTTCACTAAATGTTGGAATAAATATAAGTATTAATTGTAACTAATGGCATCATTTAATTATACGGTAAATGTAACGGGTGATTGTTCCCAAAATAGTTCGGGTATTGTTAGTATACTACCTTACGGTGGTACGCCACCATATACCGTAGAATGGACTAGCCCTTCTTTATCTGTTGATACCGTTAATGGTGCCGCCTCAGTTAGGTCGGGGTTACAGTTCGGAACGTATGCCGTTAGATTAAACGATAGTACACTACCGACAAACAATCAGTTTTATATAAATGTACCAGTTTCAAGTGGGGTTTGTGCTAATATTGTATCTGTACAAAATACTACTTGTGGATTAAATAACGGTTCGGTAGTTTTGGGGTCCTCAAGTTTTTATTCATCAACAAATTTTTATGTATATTCAGGTAACGGTACCTATATAACATCTGCAGTTACAACAAACCAATCTACAACAACGATAGCTAGCTTAACCGCTGGTACCTACTATGCAACCGTTTTAGATTTAGGTGGATGTACAGGAAAAAGCCAAAACTTCATTATCAGTGAATCAACTCAACTTGAGTTTGGTTTATATGTTGTCCCTAATTCAACTTGTGCAAACATACCTAATGGTAAAATTTATGTGACAGGTCAAACAGGTAATGGACCGTACACCTATCTTTGGAGTAATAGTGCGACTACAAGTTTTATCACAGGATTAACCCAAGGAAGTTATTCGGTTACGGTTACTGATTCATATGGTTGCGTACAATCTCAAACAGGGTTGGTACAGGTTGTGGCACCAATAGGTATTGGTTCTGTATCTGGAGTATCACCAACTTGTTTTTCAAGTAATGGCTCTTTGACAGTAACGGTTACAGGAGGAACGGCACCATTTTATTATTCAGCCTCAACGGGAGATGTTTTGGTATCTTATTCAACAAGTTTTTCTTTAGATGGTTTATCTTCAGGTAGTTATCAAGTCTTGGTCACTGATTCAGGTTTATGTTCTGCCTTAGCAACTGCAACCTTACAAACACCTCAGGGAATCTCACAAATTAGTGTTGTTGGAGAAAGTTCAAGTTGTTCAAGTAATAATGGTTTAATAACAATTAGTTTAGTGGGAGGTACTGCACCATACACATATACGTTAGTTTATCCTGACGCGACACAAGACACTTTAATAACGGAACAAACCAATCAGATTTTTTCAAATTTATCATCAGGTGATTATACGGTAATTGTTAGTGATTTTTCAGCTTGTACTTACAGCCAAGATGTTATAATAATTGCGGAAAATAAATTCACAATTTCTACCTCAGTAACATCAACTACTTGTGGTCAAAGTAACGGACAAATTTTAATATCAACTACAACAGGGGCAACATTACCAATTGATTACTCTGTAGATGATGTTTATAAAATTATTGATACAACATTAACGGCAGTAACTTTTACAAACATAAATCCTGGTCCTCACATTGTTACAGTGACTGATGCATCAGGATGTGTTCAAACTTCAAACGTTTATGTTCCAACAAGTCAACCTTTAGACTTCTCATTATATAGTACATCGTGTGGTAGTGGAAGTAACGGAACAATAACTGCCTTTATCTCAACAGGAAATCCACCGTTTACGTATAATTGGTCAAACAATGTTCCAAATAACCCACAACAAATTCAAGTTACAGGATTAACTGCAGGTACTTACAGTGTTATTATTACAGATTATGACGGATGTAGTCAAAATAGGAGCACAACAATTGAATGTACAACAAATTATGTTTCTTATCAGACTTATGTTATGGGTTCAGAAATGTTTAATGTTAATTCTCCTGTAAAATTTGGTTTATTACAAATGTTAAATGAAGGATATGCGGATTTAACTACAGGAAATACAAATTGTACTTTAGTAAATGCGACATATTCTGCGACAGTATCTATGAATCCTGCAGGATACAGTGCAACTACGCCTTTTTATACCACAACATCATTAAATGACGCACCAAGTGATAATTTATATTATGACACGGTTAGAAATTTATTGTTAAGTATTCCTGGTATTGGTTCAGTTACCATAAATCAGTTAACAAATCAAATAACAGTTGCAACAATCCCTGGTAATGGTGCCGTTGTTGGTCAAACAATTGTAGTTGATATTGTTATTGTATATGACATAATGTGTTTAACATGACGCAGGTAAGAATTACAAACATATCAGGAGGTACATATCCGATTAATGTTTACATAGCAGATGTTTATGGAAATAATCAATCGTTATTAGGCACAATTGCAACAGGAACAACAGTTCCTCCAACAGTTTATTATAATACGGCAATCCCTTCAATTTTTGAAACTGCACCTGAAATAATGCTTTTGTTGGTCGATGCGAACGGGTGTCAAGTTTTTAAAATTCTTCAATGTACTTTTGGATGTACATTTCAAATTACAATTGAGATGGAAAGTTGTGTTGTTGACATTAATATTCAAAATTCTTCTTGTGTTTTTGGGGTTACTTTAGCTGACCCAAGTTGTTTTATTAATTCAATAAAACTTGATGACCCAAGTTGCTTTATTGAACCTTTCAAAATATCGTACCCAAGTTGCTAATTAAAAATAAATAATTTAGAATAAAGTTCATCAAATAATATCAACGAGGTATTTATTAAATAAAATCAGCGGATGGCCCTTTATAATATATTAGTCGTAAATAACGCACCTGGTTGTAATGATACTTCAATAACACAACAAGTTAGTGCAACTACATGTACAACATACATAGTAAGGTTAGCATCCAACTCAAACGCTTTGGGTCCATTCAGCATTTATGTTGATACTTCATTATTCGGTTCAGGATATACAAGAACAGACATGTTCAATGGTGTGGTAATTCCTTTAGGTTGTGCAACACCTACACCTACTCCGACACCAACCTCAACTACTGGAGGTGTTACTCCAACAAATACACCAACAAACACTGAAACTCCAACCCAAACACCAACTCAGACTCAGACTCCGACAAACACACCAACACCTTCATCAACTCCTGCTGTTACACCAACTCAAACACCAACAAATACACCAACTGTGACACAAACTCCAAGTGTTACACCAACTCAAACACCAACTACAACGCCAACATTAAGTCCAGGAGCTAGTCCATTACCAACAAGTTCACCAACACCAACAAATACTGAAACTCCAACACAAACTCCAACTAATACTGCAACATTAACGCCAACAAATACTGCGTCTGAAACACCTACGCAAACTCCAACAACAACTGAAACTCCGACACAAACTCCGAGTGTTACACCTACTTTAACTCCAACACAAACCATAACACAAACACCAAGTGAAAGTGCGACTCCAACACAAACTCCTACTAATACAATAACTCCAAGTGAGACTCCAACACAGACTCCAACTACAACTCCAACATTAAGTCCTGGTGCAACTCCAGCGGTAACTCCAACTTCAACTGCAACACCAACAGTAACACCTTCAATAACACCGTCTGAAACACCAACAAATACTCCAACAAATACTGAAACCCAAACACCAACTCCAACAACAACTGAAACTACAACACCAACAAATACTGCGTCTCAAACTCCAACTCAAACTCCGACTCAAACCGAAACTCCAACTCAGACACCTTCAGTTACTCCAACATTAACGCCAACAAATACAATAACACAAACTGCAACACCAACAACAACAACAACGTTAACAGCAACAGAAACCGCAACGCCTACTCAAACACCAACCCAAACAACTACAACAACATTAACTGCAACAGAAACTCCAACACCTACTCAAACACCAACCCAAACACCTGGTTCTTGGAGTGTAGTTAGTTATAATACAAGATTTTCTGAAACATCACTTTCAGACGCTTGTTCATCAATTCCATCGTACACGGCATATGCATTCTCTTCACTTCCATATAATAATTGGATTTTTAGTGGTACAAGTTTCTCAGATGTTTTCCCATCTGGTTACTTAATTCTTCCTAGCAACAGCGGATGGCAACTTATTAATGGTGTGATTTCAGGTTCTGTTGTATGTCCGACACCTACAACAACTCCAACTGAAACTCAAACTCCAACACCTACAACTACAACAACATTGACGGCAACTGAAACCGCAACACCTACTCAAACACCAAGTCAGTCTCAGACAATGACTCCGACTCAGACAATGACTCCAACACCTACATTGACACCAACTCAGACTCAAACAATGACTCCAAGTCAAACTGAGACACCTACACCTTCAGTAACTGCAACGTTAACTCAAACACAAACGGCAAGTGCAACGCCAACACAAACAACTTCACCAACAGCAAGTCAACCAGCATTACAAGCTTACTTGTTCATTGATAGAAACGATGTTACAATAAGAACTGCATTGAACAACTATATGGCGGCTCAAGGAAGTGCGTTTAGAGGATTCAATCTTACTTCACCTAGCACCGCATCACAAGTAACATTCACGGCTCAAATGAATGCTTATATTTCTTATAGTGGGTGGGGTGTATCTGAACCTGCAATTCTAACTGCACCAATATCAACAACAAGTGGAGGAAACGATGCACAAGGTAATGCAATTACGGCATACAAATTCCAAACAATTGTAGTTTCAAATACAACAGTTCCATCAGGGGAAGTTGCTTGGTATACTTGGATGGTTGCAACAGGTTCAACAAACGGACAAAAGTATTCAACAATTAAAAACGGAAATGCAAATCCACCAGCAACTGACACAGGGGTGAATTCATCTTATTACAATTTTATTGTTAATTATACAGGTTCAACAAACATACCTGCAGGGGTGTATAGAGTTTATACAACTAAACCAGGTGCAGGATTAAACATTACCAACTCAGGAAATAATTGGTATTTCCAAGGAGGAACATTAATAGCTTAAAATAAAGATATTTATAAAATAAAAAACACGAATTATGCCGTTTCAATATAAAAACCCCATTTCATCAACCACATTACAAGCGCCAGATTCTGTCCTTAGAACAGCTGATATAGGTACCAATTTTAGTGTACTTGGAATTGGTGGTTACATGGAAGTATATTATTTATCCAATTTAGATTGGGTAATTCCTGCTGACGTATTATTATATGGAGGTCCTGTATTATATTCAGGAAACTCAATTCCAATTAGTTTCACCTATAATGAACCATATGCGATAAGTAATACCTTAACTATTAATAATGATGCGATATCTTCTGGTCGTAGAAGATTAGGTATGCAGGTATATGTTCATGAGACAGATACTGTTTATCAATACACAATTTCAGGATATACCGCTTTATGGAATGCTGCTGAGGCAGAGGGTTCTATTGTTGATTTAGGTGCGGCATATGAGGTTTATAATCTTGATGGGAATGGTGACCCATATCCTGCGGGAACTGCATTCATTAATGCTTGGACTGGCTCAACAATTGAAGGTGTTAGTGGTTATACAGCACAAAATGCTAGATGGAAAATATTTTATGGCACTGACTGGCAAATTACAGGAGGAACTTATTTTTCTGCAACAACAACTTTAGATTTATTCAATAATACAGGAGGTACGTTATCTATAACAGGATTTACAGGAACTGTAACTGGCGGAACATATGATAGCGGTTCTTCAACTTTAACTTTAAATAATAGTGATGGTACTGCGGTATCAATTACAGGTATAACTTCAGGTTCAGGCTCAGCTTTATCTGTTGGAGACGGTGGAACACCAGTTACTAATGTTTCAGGAATTACATTTAGTGGAGCATCAGTTATAGATGATGGTGGTGGAAATATTACGGTAACAATAACAGGAAATACAGGTTCATCAGGAACTTCAGGAACTAGCGGTACAGATGGAACTTCAGGTACAGACGGAACTTCAGGAACTAGCGGTACAGATGGCACATCAGGTACTTCAGGTACAGATGGCACATCAGGTACTTCAGGAACAAGTGGAACAGACGGAACTTCAGGAACTAGCGGAACAGATGGCACATCAGGTACTTCAGGTACAGACGGAACTTCAGGAACTAGCGGAACAGATGGCACATCAGGTACTTCAGGTACAGATGGAACTTCAGGAACTAGCGGTACAGATGGCACATCAGGTACTTCAGGAACAAGTGGAACAGACGGAACATCA
>Ga0304730_1000049_pt1 | contig 141475 bp, 123 predicted proteins | sample M_130628_MF_Meta_FD_190474 | JGI IMG/M metagenome (GOLD analysis project Ga0304730, IMG submission 190474) | Freshwater microbial communities from Lake Montjoie, Canada to study carbon cycling - M_130628_MF_MetaG (v2) (version 2) | ecosystem: Environmental > Aquatic > Freshwater > Lake... | reverse complement strand
TTTTTACTCGATCAGTTTCTTTTAGTTGGGTATAATAAACCATAGCGACAACTTTTTTTTAGACAGAATTTTTTCATCGAAATTAATTCTATCAGAAAGTTGTCGCACTTCATTTTAGACTTGGCCACAAAAGCGCGCTACCGATGTACGGGAAACGTTGCCCTGTGGTAATCTTAAGGAGATTTTGTATGAAAAAAAATTTATTTTTGGTCCTTGCGTTTGCGTTAAACTCAGGATGGTTAAAAAGCGCTTCCCCCGCTACAGATGCAACCAAGGCTCTCATGTGGGCAATAGCAAACGGCAACCTAAATGAGGCAAAAAGAGCAGTGGCGCAAGGAGCCGACGTAAACTATCAAGCGAATACAAAGATGTACGATCAAGGAAGCAATACTCCTCTCATGCTAGCAGCACAAAACCACGATATTAATATGGTCACGTTTCTGATCAATACAGGCAAAGTTAACTATACCATTAAAAATGGATGGAATGACGATGCAGTTACTTCCGCCCTGTACACAGGCTGCCCAGAATGCCAGAAAGCTATTCAGAAAGCTTGCGGTTATGGTCCGTATAATAATCGGGCAAGGAATAATGAAGAAGAAAAAAATAAAACAAGTTTTTTGAAGAAAAAACATCATTGATGAACACAAAAAACCAAGCTGAAGGGGACTATTTTTAAAAAATGTACATAAAAAAACAAGCAACATTTTTTGTATCTTTTTATTCAAACAAAGTAATTGATGCTCCAAGTGCGCGCAATTTGCCTTCAAGGGATTGATAGCCACGCTTCCAATGATACACGCCAGAAATAGTTGTGTATCCTTTAGCAGCAAGACCTGCCAAGGCTAAGCAGCATGAAGCACGAATATCACTGGCAATTACATGAGTACCATACAGTTCTTCAACTCCTCTAATAGTTGCCGTATCATAATGTGTTTCAATTTGAGCGCCCATTTTATCAAGCTCGCGAGCATGCGTCAGCCGATTTTCCCAGACAGTCTCTTTTACTATAGAAATACCTTGTGCCAAGCTTAATGCAGCCATAAATGGAGCCTGCATATCAGTAGGAAATCCCGGATAAGGAGCCGTTTTAATAGAAACAGCACGAGGATTTTTGGTTGCTTTAATTTTTACCCCAACACCATCTTTTCCTATCAATATCGTATGACCCATTTCCTGCATCTTCATTAAAAATAGACCCATATCATGAGCAGGAGCTTGAGGAACATGCACATACCCACCAGTAATTGCACCCGCAAGAATAAGAGCGCTTGCTTCCATACGATCAAACATCACTGTATGATTGGCAGGAATAAGACTGTCTACCCCCTCAATAACAATAGTTGCAGGAGTTTCAATCGAAATACGAGCACCCATTTTTTTTAATGATTCAATAAGATCAAATACTTCAGGTTCAAGTGCAGCATTAATAATACGAGTGGTACCTGCAGTCAATACGGCAAGCATCATAAGGTTCTCAGTCGCACCAACACTCGGATACTCAAGCAATAAGTTGCGGTGTTGTAAATGTTGTACATACGCGGTCAAAATATCGCCATGCTGTTCAACAGAAACGCCCATTTTTTCAAAATTTTTAATATGATAATCAACAGGTCGTTGGCCAATAACATCCCCACCAGGAAGCGCCAGTTCTACTTTTCCAAATCGAGCAAGAAGTGGCCCCATAACCAGGATAGAAGCACGTGTCTTTTTCATAATTTCAGGCTTAACCTGATACCCTTCAAGATGCCTTGTATCAACCTCAAGAATATTTTCTTCTTCATTAAACTGAACCACAGCTCCCAAGCTTTCCAGAAGAATAATCATGTGAAAAACATCATCAGAAGCAGGCACGTTGCGCAACACAGAAATCCCTCGTGAAAGGATCAACGAAGTCATGATCACTAAGACTGCATTCTTTGCACCAGAAAGAGTTGCTTGTCCTTCCAAACCTAATGATTGATGCACTTCTAAATAAGGAGCTTCAATGAGATTTTTTTGGCCAAACATACCTTCTTTTATGCGAGTAACATCTTGTGTGAACATTGACTGATCTGCCATGCGTTTTTACCTTTTTATGAAGTACGAGTATACGATAATTCCTGCTAGTGTATACTAGGGAATTACCGTTTACAAATCGCAATGATCATCACATTTCTAAAGGTGAAATATGGAAGAAAAATCAATAAATCCTTCGTCGCATAAAGGTATTTTAGAAGTCATCTGCGGTCCTATGTTTTCAGGCAAATCTGAGGAGCTTATTCGTAGACTTCGTCGTGCAAAAATAGCTCAACAAAAAGTAGTTTCTTTTAACCCGCATATTGATACAAGAACCGCTCTTCATTCAATTTCATCTCATAATGGCGCATCGCTAGAAGCTGTTACCATTAGTGATCCTTTAACTATTCCAACTCATATCGCTCATGATGTTGAAGTTGTTGGCATTGATGAAGTTCAATTTTTTTCTCCAGAAATTATCAATGTGGTCTTTGATCTTGTTGAGCAAGGTAAACGCGTTATCGTCACAGGACTTAATCTTGATTTTAGAGGGGTTCCTTTTGGCACTATTCCAACCTTCATGGCAATTGCAGACACAGTTACTAAATTAAGCGCAATCTGCATCATTTGTGGAGCGGATGCTTATTTAACACAACGCATTGTTAATGAAAATCCAGCTCGCTATGATGATCCTATTGTAAAACCAGGAGCACAAGAGGCCTACCAAGCACGCTGTCGCTCATGTCACATTATCGATAAGAAGCCGGTATGGCAAAAAACTCTGTAACGTTCCTTTGTTCAAACTGCAATCACTCTTCAATCAAGTGGCTTGGTTGTTGTCCTGTTTGCAAAGAATGGAATAGTTTTATCGAAGAAAAATCTGCCGCAACACCTCTACTAGGACCAAAAAAAAATTCTGGACGAGCATGTACTATAGAAACACTCACCCTTCGCCCTTTACATGAAATTGAATTTTCTGAACAAAATCGCATGCTTTGCGGTATGCCTGAATGGGACAATGTTCTTGGTGGAGGTATTATGCCCGGATCGCTCCTTGCCTTAACCGGTGATCCTGGTATCGGAAAATCAACGCTTCTTTTGCATGTTGCTCATAAATTAGCAGAACACCATACGGTCTTTTATTTTTCTTCTGAAGAATCATTAGAACAAGTAAAATTACGTGCGATGCGCATAGATAGTATGAATTCTGATCTTCTTTTTTCTGATCGAGCAAATATCGAAAGCATTATTCTTACTGCTCAAGAAAAAAAACCAGACATTATTATTATCGACTCCATTCAAAATTGTTTTTTTTCAGAAACTCAAAGCTTCCCGGGCACTATCGGCCAATTACGAGAAACATCATTTGCTTTAATGCGCCTGGCAAAAGAACATAATATTGCAGTAATTATTACCTGCCACATAACCAAAGATGGACATATGGCAGGCCCTAAAACACTTGAACATATGGTTGATGGAGTTTTTTATTTACAAGGCGAAGACCGCTGGCACACACGCATTTTACGCAGTGTTAAAAATCGTTTTGGACCACTTAATGAACTTGGTTTTTTTTCCATGACAACCAAAGGGCTTGAAGAAGTTCCTCACATTAATCAGTTTCTTTTAAATGAGACAACAGCAGCACCAGGAGCAGTTCTTGTTAGTTGCCTTGAAGGATCAAGACCGCTTCTTTTAGAAATTCAAGCACTTACCATTCTTTCTAAATTTGGCATGCCCCAGCGAGTTGTTACCGGACTTGATCAAAAACGAGTTGTCTTAATTGCTGCAATTTTAGAAAAATATCTACATATCAAATTCAGTTCTCATGATATTTTTGTAAAAGTAAGTGGCGGATTAAAAGTAACTGAAAGTTCTTCTGACCTTGCTATTGCACTTGCTCTTCTTTCAAGTTATTTCCAACAAGCATTACCTGAAAAATCAATGGCTCTTGCTGAAATCAGTTTAACCGGCGCGCTTAAACCTATTAATGCCCTTGAAACACAATTAAAAGAAGCACAAAAATTTGGGATCAAAACTATTTTTGTTGCTGATGGGCAAAAAACAACCACAAGCGGCATTATTAAATTTTCATCGGTTTACCAACTGCTAAGCCTTTTTGCAGATACTCCCTCAACTGAATAATTAACAGATTTTGCAAAATTTTATGCAGTTTCTGTATTCACTCATACAAAAAAATCTGACTACACTCATGACTAGTCACGACGCATTACTTTGCTCTTACACCACTAAGATGCCATTAAAAATCACAAAAAGAATTTGGCAACGAAAAAATAATTTAAGCCCTGCGCAAGCAAATCTCAAACTTGATTTACAAACAGAATAAGATTACTATAGATTTCTTTTATGTAAGAATTATAATTATTTTGTTTATTTTATTATTTAAGATGTATCCTTATGAAGTATGTACTATTTATATCTTTATGCTCACTTTCAACAACTCAAGCTATGACGTCATTACAGTCACCAACTTTAAATTCTTCAAATGTTATTCGACAAAAAAAAAATGTTATTCAACAAGAAAAAGATGAAGAAACAAAGGCTCTCATAAGTTTTTTATCAACATTTGAACCTGGTCGAAAAGCAGTTAACTATCATCATCTTTCAGATCAAATTGTGGATCTTTTTTATTCATCTCCCCCCCGCATTAAGGAAGAAGATGAACCATCAATGGAAAAACCTCCTAAAAAAGAGTTCTTCGTTTAAACTAATTAAAACACACCCCCCCTTTATTAAAGGATAAATACTTATGAAATCTTTACTGCTTACTTTATTATGCTCACTTTCACTAGCATCAATTAGCGCAATGGACAAAACACCACTAGAAAAAATACAGAATGAGCTGCTTTTACTAACATTTGCAACTTGCGGTAATCGAATAACAATTGCTGACATCAAAGAAGGTAAGGAATCCAGAGTCTCACTAGAAGAAGCTCTTATAGCTAAATTCAAGCTTATAGATCGATTAAAACGTGCACAAACAATTTTAAAATGGGTTGAATTAGATAAGCCTACGTCTAAAACGTTCGATAAAGTTTTTGCTCGTTATAAAAAAGAAAATAGTAAGCAAGTTGAAACTGGATCTTCTAAACGTAGCAGATCAGCAATAACTACTGATAAAGAAAAAGTTGTTCCAGCTGAAAGATCTTTTTCTGCTCCTGCAGCAAGTTCAGATGAAATTAGTCATCTTTTGACATCAAGTAAAGAAGAAGAAGAAAGCGGCACACTATCAATGCTTTTTAAAACTCAAATGTCTATCGATTAAATTCACATCCTTGCAAATAAAACGGTCTCCTTTACACTGAGTAGATCGTTTTATTATTAAGGAGTAACTAAAATGTTTGAAGCAGCGATGTCACCAAAAAAATCTTTTTTTTGGACTATTATTACAGCATTAGTAATTACAAGCGGAGTATTTACTCATCGCTATTTTACAAAAAGTTATCCTATTATTTCACTTTCTATTTCTATGGATCGAGAACAAGCACTTAAAAAAGCTGAACTTTTAAGCGCACAACATGCATGGCTCCCTGTAAATCCACGTCATGCTGTTGAATTCAAACACGACCAACTTTTGCATTATTTTATAGAGCTTGAATGTGGTGGAAAAGAAGCATTTTCAAACCTCTTACAAACAAAAGAATATGAACCCTATCAATGGCACGTGAGACTTTTTCAAGAAAAAAAAACTCATGAAACCTCTCTTTTTTTTACTCCCGATGGCACCCCCTATGGATTTGCTACAAAGCTGCCCGAAACAGAAATAAAACCAACTTTAACAACACAAGCAGCCCGCGAATTAGCTCAAACAGTAGCAACAGAAGAATGGAATGTTTGTTTTGATTCTTATAAAGAAATAGAAGCTTCAAAAGACCTGAAGCCTTGTGGGCGCCTTGACCATAGCTTTGTCTATGAACGTACTGATGTAAGCCTAGGAGCAGAAGGTAAGTATCGGCTTAAGCTTCTTGTTTGTGGAGACATGGTAACTGAAGTTAACCGTTTTGTTTTTATTCCAGAAACTTTTAAACGTCGTTTTCAAGAAATGCGCAGTTCTAATACAACAGTCCTTACTTTTGGCACATTAGGGCTTCAACTACTCTACATTTTTGCAGGTTGTTTAATTGCTGGTTTTTTCTTTTTACGCAAACGTTATCTTCTTATTAAACCAGCCTTTTATTGGGCTTCTTTTTTTGGTTTTATGATGCTTGCCTCAACCATCAATGAACTACCACACGCGTGGATATCTTATGATACAGCAACATCAGCATCATCATTTCTTTTTAGTTATATACTAAAAGCATTTTCCTTTGCTGCTTTTACTACTATTTTTTTTACCACCATTTTTAGCGTTGCTATAACGTGGGACCAGCTTGCATTCCCTTCACGCCTTACCTTTTGGAAGCTCTGGTCGCCAACAGTAGGAAGTTCTTTTGCGGTACTTGGAAGAACTCTTGGAGGCTATGCTTTTTTTGTACTATTCCTTGGCATTATGACTGCAACCTATTTACTACTCACCCAAGTTTTCCATTGGTGGTGCCCTGCTGATACTTTAGTTGATCCGAATATCCTTGCCACCTATGCGCCGTGGATTACTCCTTTTTCACTTGCTGCATCTGCTGGATTTTTTGAAGAAGTTCTTTTTCGAGCTCTTCCCATTGCTGCGTGTACCGTCCTAGGCCGTTATTATAATCGTGAAAAAACAGGAATTTTCTTAGGATTTATCATACAAGCATTAATTTTTGCAGCTTGCCATGCATCTTATCCACAATATCCAGGTTACTTTCGCCTTATTGAGCTTCTTCTTCCTTCTTGTATTTTTGGAGCATTGTATCTTTATTTTGGCCTACTTCCTGGTATTCTTGGTCACTTTTTTTACGATCTTTTTTTTATGTCTCTTCCAATTTTTGCAACCAATTTTCAACAAGCTTTTTTAAGTAAAAGTATACTTATCAGCATCTTTCTATTCCCTCTTCTTATGGTATTGTATCGAAGATACAAAAAAGGAAATTGGTATAATATCACGGAACAAAATTATAACAGCGCCATACTACCAGTTATCCCAGTAACAAGTGATATCAACGATTCTACACAAACAGTCGCATACGATAATCAGACCACTTTGACCCATTTACGGTTCCCTAATGCAACAAAAAAAATTCTTCTTACTACAGGAACAATTGGTCTTGGATTATGGATTTGGTGCACTCCTTTTACTCCTACAACCCCTCCTTTAAAGATCAGAAAGGAAGAAGCTCTTTCTTTAGCTGATGACGCTTTTGCACAACAAGAAGTACCAACACCCGAAGGATTCATTTGGCAACCATATTTTTCTATCCAAAACACACCCAATCAACAAGAACTTTTTGTATGGCGCACTGAAGGAAAAGAAAAATACCAAGAACTTTCAGGATCATACCTTATTCCTCTTTCGTGGAAAATTAATTACCTTTCTTTTTCAGGAAATCTTACTGATCGTGCACTTGAATTTGTTTCAGTTATTGGGCCTGATGGTACTGTATTAATAAATAATCTTATTTTACCTGAATCATTTGATGGTGCTTTTTTACAAGAAGGCAAAGCGCGTGGAATAGCACTTGAAGCGATACAAAATAAACATGGAATTGCCCCACTAGATCTCAAAGAAATTTCTGCCACCCCACAAGAGCGACCACACCGTAAAGACTGGATTTTTACTTTTCAAGATAAAAAAGTGATTTTTTCTGGTGAAGGGGAAGGGCGTATTCAAGTAACTATTTTAGGCGATAAGGTAACTAAGATTGACCGATTTGTATTTGTGCCTGAAACCTGGCTACGTGACCAACAACAAACAGATCTTTACCTTGCTCTTTTTAACTTTTTCATACTTTTTGTAAAAGCGCTTGGATTCTTTGGCGCTTTTATATTTTTACAAAAAACTCTTTTCAAAAGATTCTCAATTAAAAGAATCGGCCTCTACGTTTCAGTTCTTATACCCCTTGTAATATTTGCAAAACTTAATGAATTAGATCAGTTATTAGGAACTTCGCTTATTAGCTCACGCCCTTATGACGCACAACTTTTTACTCTTATTGCAGCACTGTTAGTAGCGCCTGTTATTTTAGTAACTATACTTTCTGTTCTTCTTTCTTCTTTAAAAAACATCATTAGTACTAAAACAAATAATTCAGCCATTCTTTTTGCTATTGCTGCTGAGTTAACTCTACAAGGCGCAATGCAAGGAATCCTTTTTGTAAGGCCACGTTATATTCCCCTTGGTCCTGATTACCTAAACTTTAACAGCTACTCACCATTTTTTGAACTCGCATCTTCATCATTTTTTTCTCTTATTCAAACTGGTGTTCTTGAACTTATCTGTATTGCTGCTTTTACTTTACTTATCAAACAAACAAAACATCTATGGCTGTACGGTAGTATGTTCTTTATTATCAGCTCTATAAGCTACTGCTATCCTCTCGTCTTATATCCATCAACCGCTCTCGTTGTTGCATTGGCGCTTGGAGCACTGTTTACATTAATTTATTTCTTACTGCTTCGCTACGACCAACAAGCAGTTATTATTATGGTGGCAACACGAATAGCATTAACTGCACTACAAGAAGGCATACAGCATAATTATCCTCATCTTTTAGCCTATTCGATCATTGTTAGTGGTGGTATTATGCTCATAAGTTATTATTGGTTTACTAAATTATCGCCTGCGAAAGATTAATATGAACACTTTTTTTATCTCTACTTTTTTTAGCCCTGAGCGTATCTTCTTTATAGGGGCAGGATCCTTTGCTCTTCTTATTTCATGGATAACTGGCAAAATTCTACAAAATGATATTCTTAAAAAACATCGCCCTGAAGAACAGGGTTCATTTATTATTCCCCTTGCAGCACAGCTTGTTAAAAATATTTTTTTAGCAATTGGAATCTTAGCTCTAGCAAGCGCCTTTGGACTTAACGTTTCATCAATTATTCAAGCAATCGGATTACTTGGTTTTGGTATAAGCTTTATCCTAAAAGATCTTTTTATTGATGTTGTATCTGGTTTTTTTATTCTCAGTTACAAACCATTTACCCCTGGCGATGAGCTTACCCTTCAACTTGACAAAGGACTTTACAAAGGAAAAGTTGTTTCAATTGATATTCGTTATACAACCTTAGAAAATAAAGACGAAAAAATTCTTATTCCTAATTCATTCTTATTTAAACAACCAGTAAGTATAAAAAAATAATACTTTAGAAAAAAGTATTTTCCCTTAAATAAAAAAAGCCGTAAGTTTTCACTTACGGCTTTTTTCTTTTTATTACTTAGCTGTTTAAAATTCTGCAACAATCCCAAAAGTAATTTCGTTTGCACGAACTTTAAATTTAGGTTGAGCAGGAAGTATTGCATTACCCGCTGTTTGTGACAATGCAAATCCATTTTGAAATGCTTGTAATGCTAAAAGACCTGGTTGATCTTGATAAATAGTAGTGTGATATTTTACAGAGCTAAAGACACAACGATAGCCAACTTCTAAAAGAATACGATCTGCACACTCAAAACGATGCGCAAGATTTGCACCAATAAAGCCTCCAAAGTTTGCTTTACGAGGAACTAAACGTTGACCTGTATAATAACTAGGTAACGTTACTGTTGAATTAGTAACTGGTGGTTGAAATAACTCAAAATCTTTGAGCGCTCCACCAACCACACCCATTCCACCCTCTATTGAAAGCATATCGCGTAAAAGATCATAAGAAAAAACTGCCATAAATTCACCGCGTTGAACATCCTGCAACCCTAAAAGAGTTGGTATGGTTGTTGAAGAGCTAGTAAAAGTAGTCTCAATAGCTGCATTTTTTTTAGCATATAAAGCTTGCCAACCTATACGAGCACGTGTTGTTTTTTCTTTATTACTTATACACGGTAGACCAACAAGCTCAACACCCATTCCACCACGAACCATAGGCAACAAAGAAGAATGTTGTAATGAGACAGTGTTGTTTCCACCCAATGCATTAACCATTGTTATTGTTGGCATACTATATTTAATAAAACCAACGGCTAAGTCTGTATAGAGCTTTTTTGAGCGATCTTCTGCATCAGGAGTAATGCTAAAACACAACTGACCATCTTTTGAGTCAGCTGCACTCATTCTAGCTTGTTTACGTTCCCGTTCTTTACATTTTTTTGAAGATTCTGATGATACAGAAACCATGCTCTTGTGTTTTGAAGGTTGATCAACAACAGACACCACCTCATCGGCACTATCCATTTCACCAGTAGAACGTAACGCTGTACGCTTTGCTTCTACCGCTGTCATCATCCCCAACACAACCAAAACAAGCCTCAATTTTTTTTTCATTTCTACCACTCTCCTTTCATCAAAGTTTTAAGAATCAATATCTAAAGATTCTTATACAATGTCCCCTTCTTAGTCAATCATTTTAAGCCTTAGGTATTAAAATGTTTAACCTTCGTAAATTATTGAAAAATCAAATTGGTCTAAATAACCATAAAATAAGGAGGAAAAATGGACAAAAAAAAAGACCCTCAATAAAGAGAGTCTTTTAGACTGGCGGCACCTACTTTCCCGGTTCGTTTCCAAACAAGTATCATCGGCAGTGCAAACTTAACTTCCGTATTCGGAATGGTAACGGGTGTATCCCTGCACTTATAGCCACCAGAAATTTTTAATAAATTTTTCTTGTAATCAGCTATTTGTAAGTCAAGTAGTTTGACATAAACTACACAGCAATTTGAGGTTAATATCGCAATTAAAACTCTCGACCTATTAGTATTGGTTAGCTTAACGCCTTACGACGCTTACACACCCAACCTATCAACCTTGTAGTCTTCAAGGGGTCTTACTATGTCTGCTTTCGCAGCTAGAGATATCTAATCTTAAAGCGAGTTTCCCACTTATATGCTTTCAGCGGTTATCTCTTACGAACTTGGCTACCCAGCGTTGCTTTTGGTAAACAACTGGAACACCAGAGGTTCGCCCATCCCGGTCCTCTCGTACTAGGGACAGCCCTCTTCAAATATCTTACGCCTACCATGGATAAGGACCGAACTGTCTCGCGACGTTCTGAACCCAGCTCGCGTACCACTTTAATTGGCGAACAGCCAAACCCTTGGGAGCTTCTCCACCCCCAGGATGTGATGAGCCGACATCGAGGTGCCAAACCTTCTCGTCGATATGAACTCTTAGAAAAGATCAGCCTGTTATCCCCGGCGTACCTTTTATCCGTTTAGCAATAGCCCTTCCATATGGAACTACTGGATCACTAAATCCTACTTTCGTACCTGCTCGACTTGTATGTCTCGCAGTCAAGCTCCCTTTTGCTTTTACACTCTACAGACGATTTCTATTCGTCATGAGGGAACCTTTGAACGCCTCCGTTACATTTTGGGAGGCGACCACCCCAGTCAAACTACCCACCAGACAATGTCCTCCGCCCGGATTACGGGTATTCGGAGTTAGTTTTTCAAACGAATAAGGGCGGTATTTCAAGATTGACTCCACCAAAGCTGGCGCCTTGATATCGCAGTCTCCCGCCTATCCTACACAGATTAATCCAAAAAACAATGTCAAGCTATAGTAAAGGTGCACGGGGTCTTTCCGTCCTATGGCAGGTAACCGGCATTTTCACCGGTACTACAATTTCACTGAGTATATCACCAAGACAGCGCCCAACTCGTTACGCCATTCATGCGCGTCGGAATTTACCCGACAAGGTACTTCGCTACCTTAGGACCGTTATAGTTACGGCCGCCGTTTACTGGGGCTTCAATTCAATGCTTCACTCTTACGAATTAACATCTCCTATTAACCTTCCAGCACTGGGCAGGCGTCAGACTCTATACTTCCTCTTACGAGTTTGCAGAGCCCTGTGTTTTTGTTAAACAGTCGGTTGGGCCAATTTATTGTAACCTATCTATGCTTCCTTAACAAAATTAAGTAACAAAGTAGGCACCCCTTATCCCGAAGTTACGGGGCCATTTTGCCGAGTTCCTTAGTGATACTTATCTCAACACCTTAGCATTTTCAGCCCGTCTACCTGTGTCGGTTTGCGGTACGATCATATATAAAGCTCGCTAGAGACTTTTCTGGTCAGTGTAGGATCAGTCTAACATATCTTTTCATTAAGAATTGATATGCCCATCACCCCTCAAGGTTAATGACTCCTCGAATTTTTCATCGGAATCCCTCTTTGAGCTTAGCTTGGCAATCCATTTTCCAAGTAAACCTACCTTACTGCGTCATCTCATCACTCAAACGCTCATATATAGTACAGGAATATTTAACCTGTTTTCCATCGCCTACTCCAATTGGCCTCGGCTTAGGTTATCGACTAACCCTGAGTGGATAAACCGATCTCAGGAACCCTTAGACTTACGGTGAACAGGAATCTCACCTGTTTTTTCGTTACTCATACCAACATTCTCACTTCTTTGAGCGCAACATCTGTCCTTACGGTCAAACTTGTATCTCTCAAAGAACGCTCTCCTACCAAAAGTACCTATAGTACTTTTCCATAGTTTCGGTGGCGTGCTTAGCCCCGTTCATTCTTCAGCGCAAAAATACTTGACCAGTGAGCTATTACGCTTTCTTTAAATGATGGCTGCTTCTAAGCCAACATCCTGGTTGTCTTTGCGTTTTCACTTCTTTCTTCCACTTAGCACGCACTTGGGGACCTTAACTGATGGTCTGGGCTGTTTCCCTTTCGACCACGAAGCTTATCCCTCGTAGTCTGACTCCCATCTTCTAAATACACGGCATTCAGAGTTAGTAAAGGCTTGGTAATCTCGCGACCCCAAAACCTAAACTGTGCTTTACCACCATGTAAAATTCGATGAGGCTATACCTCAATATATTTCGGAGAGAACCAGCTATCTCCCAGTTTGATTAGCCTTTCACCCCTATCCACACCTCATCCGAGCAGTTTTTAACCTACACCGGTTCGGGCCTCCATCGCATTTAACTGCGACTTCACCCTGGACATGGATAGCTCACTGGGCTTCGGGTCTATCCCATACTACTAAACGCCCTATTCAGACTCGCTTTCGCTACGGCTCCGTTCTTTCAAAACTTAACCTTGCAGTATAGGTATAACTCGTTGGTTCATTATGCAAGAGGCACGTAGTTGCGCGTACGTATACATCGCTTCTACCGCATGTAAATATCTGGTTTCAGGATCTTTTAACTCCCCTCTCGGGGTCCTATTTCACCTTTCCCTCACGGTACTAGTTCACTATCGGTCATCGGTTAGTATTTAGTCTTACCCCATGGTCGGGGCAAATTCTCACGGAATTTCACGTGCTCCATGATACTCGGGTTTGCTTATCACCGCGCCACATAACTTTTCGCCTACAGGACAGTCTCCCTCTATGGTCGTCCTTTCCAGAACGTTCGGCTAAATTACGCTGCTCACGGTCGAGACGTATGTACATTCTCTCACAAGCACCCCATGACCCCCTTATTGCAACGCGTACACGCTTGACACAATAAAGGTTTAGACTCTTCCCAGTTCGCTCACCACTACTACGGGAATCACTTTGTTTTCTTTTCCTAGGCTTACTGAGATGTTTCAGTTCAGCCCGTTCGCTTCCTTACTCTATATATTCAAGTAAGGATACTATGGTTTTACCATAGTGGGTTTCCCCATTCGGACATTTCCGGATCAATGCTTGATTGACAGCTCCCCGAAACTTTTAGCAGTCTTCCGCTTCCTTCGTCGCCTTCCGATGCCAAGGCATCCACCAGATACTCTTTTCAATTAATCACAAAACTCATTTTACTGAAATTGTAGTTTATATTTGTCAACAACTTGACTTACAAAAATTTCAAAGATCACAAGAATTTTCTTGTTCTCTCTACACGAGAAACGGGAATTGGTGGAGATGAGCGGATTCGAACCGCTGGCCTTCCGCGTGCAAAGCGGACGCTCTACCAACTGAGCTACATCCCCATGCTCATTTTATAAAACACAGTCTTTACTAGACCCAAAAAAATTGGTGGGCCTAAGTCGACTCGAACGACTGACCTCTCCGTTATCAGCGGAGTGCTCTAACCAACTGAGCTATAGGCCCAGCTATTTTTCATAAATTTGTCTTTAAAGCAACTCTTAAAAAAGAGTTGCCCACAGAGGAAACAATGTTTCCCTAACACACCTATCGATCTTGTCATAAATGACAGTCGAATATGATCTCCCTCGAAAGGAGGTGATCCAGCCGCAGGTTCTCCTACAGCTACCTTGTTACGACTTCACCCCAATCACTCCCCATACCTTTGACGCCCGCCTCCCTAAAAGGGTTAGCTAAGACGGCTTTGGGTACAGACAGCTCTCGTGGTGTGACGGGCGGTGTGTACAAGGCCCGAGAACGTATTCACCGCATCGTTCTGATATGCGATTACTAGCGATTTCAACTTCATGAGGTCGAGTTGCAGACCTCAATCCGAACTTAGATTGGTTTTATGGGATTAGCTCATTCTTACGAATTTGCGACCCTCTGTACCAACCATTGTAACACGTGTGTTGCCCTAGACATAAGGACCATGATGACTTGACGTCGTTCCCACCTTCCTCCTGGTTTCCCAGGCAGTCTCGCCAGAGTGCCTGCATAAATGCAGTAGCAACTGACGACAGGAGTTGCGCTCGTTAGAGGACTTAACCAAACATCTCACGACACGAGCTGACGACAGCCATGCAGCACCTGTTCAATTGTCCAAGCAAGCTTGGAAGACTACGTTTCCGCAGCTGTCAAAAGAATGTCAAGCCTAGGTAAGGTTCCTCGCGTAGTGTCGAATTAAACCACATGTTCCACCGCTTGTGCGGACCCCCGTCAATTTCTTTGAGTTTTAGTCTTGCGACCGTACTCCCCAGGCGGATCACTTATCGCGTTAGCTACGACACCGATTTTGCAACGCAAAACCGACGTCTAGTGATCATCGTTTACAGCGTGGACTACCAGGGTATCTAATCCTGTTTGCTCCCCACGCTTTCGTGCCTCAACGTCAGATATGGACCAAGAAGCTGCTTTCGCCATCGGTGTTCCTCTCGAGATCTACGCATTTAACCGCTACTCCGAGAATTCCGCTTCTCTCTTCCATCCTCTAGTCTATCAGTATCTTCTGCTGGTCCCCAGTTAGGCCGGGGTCTTAAACAAAAGACTTAATGAACCGTCTACGCACCCTTTACGCCCAGTAATTCCGAATAACGCTTGCACCTCTCGTATTACCGCGGCTGCTGGCACGAGATTAGCCGGTGCTTTCTTTAGTGATAACGTCATCTTTCGCCTGTATTAGAGACGACTCTTTCTTTTCACTTAACAGAAGTTTACGATCCTAAAACCTTCATCCTTCACGCGGTGTCGCTGCGTCAGGCTTTCGCCCATTGCGCAATATTCCTCACTGCTGCCTCCCGTAGGAGTTTGGGCCGTATCTCAGTCCCAATGTGGCCGTACACCCTCTCAGGCCGGCTAGCCATCACAGTCTTGGTAGGCTTTTACCCCACCAACTAACTAATAGCGCGTAAGCTCATCCTCAAGCGGCAGCATAAAGCCACCTTTCTCCCGTTAGGGACGTATGCAGTATTAGACTCGATTTCTCGAGGGTATCCTTCACTTAAGGGCAGATTCTCACGTATTACTCACCCGTCCGCCGCTGTACTTATTCCCGAAGGAACTTTCTCGCTCGACTTGCATGTGTTAAGCACACCGCCAGCGTTTATTCTGAGCCAGAATCAAACTCTCCATCGCAAAAATTGCTTTTGTTGGGTATTCCGCTGTTTCATCTGTGGACAAATTTATATAGCGAACTGTAACTAGTACAGCTCATTGCTATAACTTATTATGAGTTTCTCATGTATTTCAAAGAACTTTAAATTTTTTCAATCTGTAACTTTGTGCTTATTAGTGTTGTCAATTATACAGTTACGTGACGCAATGTCAAATTTTTTTCTGCATCTTTTTTTTATGTTTTTAAGATCGTGTTGCAGAAGGTTCGTTTGTTTCAATCGCTTGGTTTTGTTTCAAACCTGAATCAAATTGTAACTACATTTATGATAATTGCAAGCTTTTTCTTTTCCCTTAAAAATAAAGTTTAAAAATCTTTATCTTGCAGGCCAGCTCTTTCTTAAAAAATTAATACTAACTTTCTTATTTATGACTTTTTACAATCCATCAATAGATGCTTCTAGTAGTGCTTTAAGCTCTGATTGTGCCTTTTGGAAGTCATCGTTGTCTAGGTGGTAAGTATAGGCATTTTCTCTTTCTTCACATTCAAGTTCTTCTTGAGCTTTTTTGATCCGTTGCTCGATACTCTCAGCAGAATCCCCACCTCTTTTTTCTAATCGACTCTTAAGTTCCTGCAAAGAAGGGGGTGTTATCCAAATTAAAACAACTCCCGGAGTATCTTTTATTTTTAATCCGCCAGCACGATCAACAATCAAAAGGTAAGAATCTTGATTTCGATAGGCTACATCTAACACACAAGCTGGAGAACCATAATAATTACCACAAAATAGCCCACTCTCTAAAAAAAAACCTTCTTTCTGCTTCTTTTCAAAATCATCACGAGAAATAAAGTAATAGTCTTTTCCCTCTCCTTTGCGAGGAGCACGAGTTGTATAGGTCACAACCTTCTTTAATTGATACCTGCTTTGCCAGTCTCTCAAGAGAGCATTAACTAAAGATGTCTTACCTGTTCCTGAAGGAGCAGAAATAACAAATAACTTCCCTGCCATTATTTTTCCTTATTCGATAAAAAAAGTGGTTTTTATATCCGTGACTCATTTAATAATAAAGAGATAACTTCACCTTGCAACCCCTACTTTTTTTAGTCTATTTTTAGCCCCTATATAATAAGGATAAAGAAACAGCTCTTTACTTGAAGAATTTTGCACAATAAGTGATCACAGGTACACTAACAAAATACAACAATATCCCACACCTCGTCATTACATAAAACCTCTTCGGATTGGCGTCACTCATGATAACGAATTGCAAACGTTTTATTTACAAAGGATCTCCAATGCTTATCGACACCCTTCATGAACAACTTAAGCACCTTGAACCTGACATTTCTGTTATCAAAGCATTTTGGAAAAATGCACAATTCGATGAACGAATTGCCACACTTGAAGTTAAAGGACAAGATATTAGTGTTTGGCAAGATCCTAAACAAGCACACATCTTAAAAGAATTACAGGCCCTTAAAAATAAACGCGAAACCTATCAGACAATCACAACTAACTATCAAGAAATGATAGACCTTGTAGATCTCTTTAAAGATGATGAATCTGAACTTGAAAAACTTATTGATGAAATTAGACAACTTTCACGCTCAATCCGTTCATTAAAAATTCAATTACTTTTACATGACGAACAAGATACTTCAAATTGCTTCATCAGCGTTAATGCTGGCGCAGGCGGAACCGAATCTCAAGATTGGGCAGAAATGCTCTTGCGCATGTATTGCCGTTTTTGCGAACAACATGGCCTTGATTTTTCCATAGTCGACTACCAACCAGCAGAAGCAGCGGGCATTAAAGGAGCAACCCTTTTTGTAAAAGGTAAGAACCCTTACGGACTTTTAAAAAGTGAACATGGCATTCATCGCTTAGTACGCATTTCTCCTTATGATGCAAACAAGCGCCGCCACACTTCTTTTGCAGGAATACATGTCATTCCTGAAAACCCCAAACTTGAGATAACTATCGATCCTGAAGATTTAAGAATTGATACGTATCGTTCAGGAGGAGCAGGCGGCCAACACGTAAACAAAACAGAATCAGCTATTCGCATAACCCATTTACCTACAAACATTGTTGTTCAATGCCAAAATGAACGCTCTCAAGGACAAAACAAAGAGATAGCGATGAAAATGCTTAAAGCAAAGCTTGCTCAAAAACAAGAGGAAGAAGCTCTTGCTAAAACTGCTTCTTTTGAAAAAAAGAAAATTGAATGGGGCTCACAAATTCGCTCCTATGTTTTACATCCTTATAAGATGGTAAAAGATCATCGAACAGAATTTGAATCACAACAACCTGATTTGGTTCTTGATGGTGATTTGATGGGATTTATTGAAAGTTATCTTTTACAGAATATTTAATATTCTGATTTCCGAAGACAATAACCACTACAAAACGCTTTCCTTCTTTTATGTCGTCCTTCTTTGTCATAATAAAGAAACCAAACGTTACACACAAAGCAATAAGAATAGAACGACCCACGCGATGCTCCGCCACCGTTTCGTAAAAGTTCTTTTTGCAAGGTTTTTTTTCTTTTGATTGCAATTTTTACCGAACAAGAATCTTCAAGACAAGGAACAGTAAACTTTTGCGCTCCTTGTAGTTCTATTTCAATACCACTATCGGGAGTAGATTTTTCTGTTCTTAATAATAATGAGGAAATTGCACCACTACGCTCTAATTCTACGTTATCAACTGTATCCGCAGTAACTGCCGCCTCAAAATTTTCTCCACTTACAATTTCATCAAATATTTCCAGCTCAGACTTAAATACAATCTCATTAAAAGATAGCTCTCTTTGCTTAAGCTTACAGGTATCTAGAACTTTTAATTCTTCGAACTTTTCTTCTGCTCCAAGTAATAGCGTAAACGAGGTTCCAAAAAAAATTATTGCCATAATCTCTTTTTTTATCATTTTCGTTTTCCCAAAAATTAAATATTTAAAATTCTCTTAGCTTCGGACTTATAAAGCTCTACATTAGGCTGATCAAAGGGATCAACATTACATAAAAAACCAAGATACATCATCTCAATCATTTTAAATTGCAAAAACTGCCCGATATAATATTCATTTTTTTCTGGCACTATCACTGAACAAAATGGACGATTGTTTTTTAAATATGCGCGCTTTGTGCCCTCAGAGAGCGCATGCATAATATCTGAAAATGTGTGTCCCGCTAAACCCGGCCCCCCTTGCGGCACAACAATGTTATGCGTATTTTTTGCAACGGTAACAAACGTTGTACATTTATCACGCGGGCCACCTAAATACAATTGAGCAACAGAATGGAGATCAATACTCCCCAAGGAAACAGTCGGGGTAATACCCATTAAAACTTGCTTTCCCTGGTTATCAAATTCTTTACCAATACTTTCTGCCATCAATTGACGATACCATTTACCCATTGCTTCTAAATCTACAGAAAACAAAAAGAGATCATTAATACTCACCCCTCGTTGATAATGATAATACTGAATAAGCGCGCTCATCATTGCCGGATTATTTTTTATATCACCACTCAAACAACGAGTAACCATAAAACGGGCACCAGCAGACAATTTTTCTATCGCCACTCCCACCATTGCAAGAGGAAACAAACCAACAGAAGAAAAAACCGAATAACGACCACCAACCATTTTAGGAATTTCTAAACAGACAAACTGTTCATGCGCTGCTAGATGCCACAATGATGAATATTTATCAGTCGTTACCACCACTAAATCAGCATAATCATCAGGACGATACTTTTTTAATAACTCTAAAAAAACATAAAAATTTGCAAGCGTTTCCGTTGTAGTTCCCGATTTAGTAACTACATTAATCAAAACATTATTACCTATCGCAAGCTCTTCTTCAAGCACTAAAAGAATCGCAAACATACGATCAGCATCAACCGTCTCTGCAAAATAGAGTACGGGGACATCAAATGATTTTTTTATTCTCAGTCTTCCAAAAATAGCTTGGTGAACTGCTTTAGCGCCCAGGCTCGATCCACCAATACCAACTACCACTAAAACGGTAGGTGCTAATTTCTTTTTCTGAATCACAACTTCTAAAACTTTTTGCTGTATTGTTTCATCAAATGGTACTGCAAGCGAAGCATAAGCAGTTTCATACAATTCTTTTTTTTGAAATAGATCAGCAAGATTTGCACGTTCTGTTTCTACATTTTTAGAAGCCGCAAGATTAAGAAGATCTGCAAGTACTACACCACAACTGTCTTTATAAGAAAAAATCATATCATTCATAACCAGTACGCGCTCTCGTAAAATAGATATCATTATCATAAAACAACGTAGTATACAGCGTTTTTGATAAGACAGCATTCTCTTTACCACACAAGCTTATTTTTCACCGGTTGTGTAGTTTTTATTTTCTATTATAATATATAAATATGATTTAAAATAACAACTTTATAATGGATATCTAAATATATAAGGTGAAAAATTTATGAAAACAAAACTAAAACCATTTATGATAATTTACTTAATAGCATTATCAACCTATTCAAATGCAATGAAAACGCCTATCACTATAACAACAGATAAAGCATTAGAATTAGAAATTATAAAAAAAAGAACTATTAATGAAGAAGAATTAGATTTTTTAAAAAAACATCTTGGAACTATTTTTGGAGACGGTCCTCAATTACATGATTGCACTATTGTTACAGCACAAACAAAAATTGAAAAAACCATTGTTGGAATAGCCCTATTTGATTACAATATTGATGATGCTAAAATTATAAATCTTCAATGCATTGGTGTAAAAGATACACATCAAAAACAAGGCATAGGTAAATCGCTCATAGACTTCATAGCTTCAACAACCCAATGTAAAAAAATAACCCTTATATCAACTCCAGACGCTGTTATGTTTTATATTCGTATAGGATTTTTTAAAGAATCTATTGGCCTTTCTAAAAATTTTTTTTAAATGAGAATAACTTATGAAAACAAAATTAAAGCAATTTATCATAATTTACTTAATAGCATTATCAACCTATTCAAATACAATGGAAACGCCTGTTACCATAACAACAGATAAAGCATTAGAATTAGAAATTATAAAAAAAAGAACTATTAATGAAGAAGAATTAGATTTTTTAAAAAAACATCTCGGAACTATTTTTTCAGATAGCCCTTCATTAGATGATTGCATTATTGTTACAACGCAAACAAAAATTGAAAAAACATTAGTAGGATTAGCAATATTCAATTATATTGACCCTAAAATTATAAATCTCAAATATATTGCGGTCCAAGATACACATCAAAAACAAGGCATAGGTAAAGAACTTATAAATTACATAGCCATAACAACACAATGTAAAAAAATATGTCTTGTACCAACTAAATCGGCTGTTATGTTTTATCTTCGCCTAGGATTTGTTGAGGAATATACTAGCTTTTCTAAAATTTTTTAAATGAAAATAACTTATGAAAACAAATTTATTAAAACTTCTAGTTCTTGCTTGGTTTATGATAACACCGCAATCGCAAGCGATGATCCATCTTTCACCAAAGCGTGTAATAATAAAAACCGAACAAACTCTAGAATTAACCCCCGCAAAAACAAAAGATGAAATCGATAGCGCTCTTCATCTTATACAAAAACGCTTTCCCCATACTAGTCATATTCACGAATATCAAGAAATTTGCGCTTATCTTAGAACTCCTGAAGGCCTACTATTGGTAGGAGCAGCAAATTTTTTATATCCCACTTCAGCACGGCCCTACCTTCAATTTGCAAATATAGTTGTAGATGAAAAATTTCAAGATCAGGGAATTGGAACAGCCATTCTTACATATCTTTTAGAAAACACAGACTGCGTCATACAACTGTATAGTTTAAATGAAAAAACAACTCTTTTTTACCAAAAACATGGCTTTTACTCGTATGACCCTGCCTTACCAAATAGAATGCGACGCGATAAAAAACAATTTTTTACTCATTTTTAGCGCCATGCTTTATTAAAAAACCAACCATACACTCTTCATCTTGATGATAGACATTCAACGCATCAACTTCTATAGCTTCTCTTAGAGGAAGAATACCACGCTTATCGGGCTTATTAATATCTGCTCCTGCCCATAACAAAAGAGTAACAAGCTCTTTATGTTTATATCGAATAGCTCGGGTAAGAAAGGACCTGCCTTCTACGTCAACTTTAGAATTAAAATGCTGTTTGCTCAAAAAACAACAGGGAATTTTAGGGTCACCACATCCCCGACATTTAGGACTTTTATCTTTTTTAGATTGCTTTACCCCAATATCCATAACAAGACGATTCAAATATAAAAGAAGAAGTTCATCATCTTCTCCATCTTCACAATCACATTCAATCTGAAAAGTTTTTTCTTTTTTTAAATCTTCTTCGTAAGGCCTCTTGCATCGTAAAGCCCGAGTAAGAACAGTAGCCTCCAAAGAACAAAAACTCGTTTGAAAAAAACCAAAAAATGCTAGTAAAAAAATATTAGCAACTACACGTATCATCTATTGCATCCCATATATTAAAAAAATAAAGCTTGAAAAATCATACACAAAGCATTTGCTGCAAACATACCCGAACACAAAGGTTCATAATCAACTTCTTTACCCACAAGCGAAGAAGAAAGACCACCAAAAACAAGCCCCAACGTTAATGATAACGGCATTAATAAACCACCTAAAACAAGCATTGGGTTAAATCCAAGTTTTTTAAGAACCAAGCCATAGAGAGCTCCACATGCAAGCACGTAATAATTAAAATGTGCTGCATTTACCAAAAGCGCACGTCCTTGTGCACGTTCTGCAAATAATGTTTCTGAACCCAATTGAAAATGAGTAACCAAAATCCACATAACCACACCAACTGTAAGCGAACAAACTACAATACCAAGCAATTGATAACGTGTAACTTTCGCTTGGTCTAACCCTGCAAGCATGGCCGCTTTTTTACCAAAAAGCGCATCTGTTGTTATCCCTCCACAAGCCTCTACAAATGTTGCAAGAATTGTAATTTGCAATGGATCAATTCCAAAAATAATAATCCCTGGGACCATGACAAAAGTGGCAAATCGTCCCAATGGAGCAAGCCCAACACGACCTGCAAAAACTGCTATTTGATAAGCGCAAATGATTGAAAAAATAGTAATATACAGTTGCGATAAAAAAGAAAACTTAAACCACCAAAACATTCCTGCTACTAATGCAAAAACAGGAATTGCTGCATACAACAAGGCAACATCTGTTGCTACTGTAGCATCTTTTTTTACTGTTTTTTTGATAAATTCAAATAGCTGCTTAGGCATAGTAAAAAGACTTGAAACCGCTCCTACAACTACCATTCCACTACAAAAAGCAAACAGAAAATCCGATAATGAAAGGGTGGGAAACCACCACTTGTTCAGAAGATCAACAATAAAAATTTTACTTAATGTTCCAACGAGTAAAGGAACAGTAATCATACTGCCTGCAATGAATCCAATCGCCCACAACATTGGCATAAGACCCATAGTAAATTGCACTGCAGGAAGTGAAACCCATCCTATTTTATACGAAGGTGCAAGTGTCACTATCGCAGGAATGCATCGTACCTGAAACCAATGAGTTCCCTGCGCAAAGCAATACCCTATGGTTGTTGCAAATCCACCCATTAACTGACGAAGACTATTTTTACTATCAACCGCACTTGTGATTTTATACACCAATACACCAACAGGAAATGCTAATTTTTGTTCTTGCAACAATGTACGCGCCGTTAATGAAGCAACCCATAAACCTAGAACTCCTGCTGAACACGCAATAACAGCAATAGACGCTATAAAAGAAAAAGGTGTTGCTATCCACTCTTGAAAAAAAGGTTTATTTAAAAAATAAATAGTAGGAAAAGAAAAACCAAATGCAGTCGCCATGATACCACCAAGTGAACCTGCAACTGCTGAATAAATAATTTTTTCTGAAGTAAATGAACGAAAAAAACGTGCAAAAAAAACTCCAAATAATGCTAATGTTGGCCCCATCCATGGACCAATAGGAGTTGCCATCGAAATATAAGTTAAAACGCTTGTGGAAAAAGCAGAAAAAACAATTGCACATAAAACAGTAGCTATAGACATATTCTCATCTTTTAAAGTTAAACGGATAGATTAGAGGTCATACTCTATCAGAAAGAGAAATTGAGAAAAGCTTAGAAACTATTTTTTTATTTTATAAAAACGATTTAGAATCCTGCTGATCATCAATCTGTTTCTGCAAAATATCAATTTGTTTTTCTAAGTCTTTAATTTTTTGCGAAAGAAAAGACTTCTCAGCTATAACATTCAAACATTTTCGTACTTTTTCAGAATTTGATAAAAATGAAAAACTTGCCTTCATATCTTTAAGAGCGTTCTTACAAGCCGTAAGAAAAACTTGCGTCTTTTTGACTTTCAACAAAGAAGACATAAGTCTTATTTTACTTTCCATAATAGCCATTTCATTTGATGCCCAAATACAAGCCTGATAATCTTTTTCATTCTCTTTATATAATACACTGTTATCAGCAATGTCATCGATTAAAGTATCGACTGCTTCTTGATCAGAAGTTGCTGCATCCACATTAGCAAAAGGTTCACTTTTCAAAGAGTTTATTATATCAAGAAGAGGCTTATTTAAATAATTTTCTGAATAAGGGAGCAATTCTTGTTTTATAGCTCGTTGAAAACTAGCTAATAATTGAGCGCCAAATTTATCTTGCTGTACTTTTGTTTTTTCATACTCAACCTCAACAGCAAAGTTCATCGTATCTTTTTTAAGCGATTCTAACGCTTCAAAAGCTTCCTGATATTGAATACTTTCTTTTGAAGAAGCTAAAGAAATGCTTTCTCTGACTTTACTGATTTTTTCAAATACGGTTACTACTTGTTGCAAGTGTTCTAAAACATTTTTCATAACTCTACCCAAACGAGATTCTATCGCTTGAGTACTGATCACATCAAAAGCAGTATTTATAAAAAATGATTTTACCTCAGAAAAACTGTCCGTTATAAAAACCTGCGCTCTACTAATTTCAGCAGAAAAATTAGTAAGACTTTTTTGAAATTGTCCTACTTGCAATGCTACAATTTCATTTTTTAACCCTACTATAATGTTAAGCGTTTCTGATTGCGCATCAAATAGAGCTTGCGTTTGTACATTTTCAGATGCAATTACTTGCGCTACTACATCAGAAGTGATTTCAGGATGTTCTAAAAAAATCTTTCTTATAATATCATTTACACAAGCCGCTTCCTTATATTTATTTGTTTGCTCTAAGACATAAACCGCTTCACAAGCATTATTTAAAAGACTTCTTAAAAAATCAGTACTTTTGCCATACTTTCGCGCTAATTCATCAATAGAAAGCGTTTTTGCATCAATTAAAAATTGATCATAATGAGGTATAAAAAAACTAATTGATTTAAATAATCGATTTTTTTTACAATACTGAAGTATAAATTTTTTACTTGGAATATAAGTACCTGGATATTCTTTCAACAAGGCTGAAAGAATTTTATCAACCATTTTTTTAGAAAATTTTTGATAATTAAATAACCAAATTTTTTTTGAATCTAAAATAAACCCTATCTTATCAAGAGCGGCTATCAATGCCTGAACAGAAGCAAACTGTCCTTTTTTTGTACCTATAAACTGCTGTACATAATCATTGATATTACTAGCTGAAAAAAAGCCCCTCATAAAAGCATCATAAGAAAAAAATACGACCTTGGCGCTTTGGTTTGAAATTTTTTCTTCTATTTTCCAAGCATTCAAACCAACATCTGAATCTATAACAGCCGATAACATTGCTTCCGTATAAAAAGAAGATTTTTCACATAATAAACCAACTAACGCTTCGCGTTGATCAATACTCTTTTTTAACAACTCTTCAATCGTATCAATACTATCTGAAAGACTTCCTATTAATTCTTCTGTCAAGCCTCCTAGTCTATTGCTTTGCATAAAAAACATATTCGAGTCGGGGTATAATTGCTGATGCAATGAAGCAATCATAGTTAAAAGATCTTTCCCAGATTCCACTAGTGCGGTTTTTCCAGCTTCATATGCTATTTTTTTTTCTGGCGAAAATAAAAATTGTTGTCTTTGTGCCTCAGTTGCTGTTGGCAACTGAGACAAATGCTCAGCAAAGGAAAAGCCATCCGTTATAGATACCATCCACTCAACAAGAGATGGCCCAACTCCATTTTGTAGAAAAGAAGAAACATCAGTAAACACAGGATTTGGAATTACTATCAAACCTTTTTGATCGAAGTTATTCTGCATCTGTTCAAGATACTGCACCCTGACTTCTTGAACCATTTTCATGGTGCTCTCCGGAAGTTCAATAGCAGATAAGGCTTCTAACCCCTGATCATGTTGACTCAAATATCGTTGAACCGATGGCAAGACGGGCTTTGGCAACGACACATCCGATGGCCTCTTAGGAATAATAGAACCACTCCATTCACCCTGAAAAGGATCTTTCTGCTGTCCTATTGGCCTTGGAATTACAGGTCGATCATGAGGCAGTGTCGGATGAATTGGATCAACAGGATGAATCGGCTTTATCTGCTCACCTCTTGGAGGAATAGGTCTTATTGGCTCAATTGGACGAATATGCGGTTCATGACGAACCACAGGCTTATCTATTCGCTCAAAACGAATTGGCTCACCCTCTCCTGCATGCAGAAAGCTCATCCAAATAATAATCACATAGTAAAATAACCTCATCAGTCCCGCCCTTTTTTTCCCGGATCCCCTTAACCCTTGAAGTTACAAGAGTACAGGATACAAAAAAGAAAACGCAATCAACCAAACACCTTCAAGTTTATTTTAAAAAACAGAAGCCAAAAAATGTAATCATTTCACTATAAAAGTCAGGACAAAACTTTTCCTGCCAAAAAATGTAGGTGTATATGAAACACCACTTGCCCAACCGTTGCACCATTATTACTAACGAGCCTAAACTCGCGAGCATTTGGATCTTGTTGAGATAATTCTTGTGCCATCATAAGTAAAGAACCTGCCAAGTGATGATCGTCGGGAACTAAGGCGCGAATATCAGAAATATGTTTTTTTGGAATAATAAGATAGTGCAGAGGAGCACGAGGATTAATGTCTTTAATCACGATAACTTCAGCATTTTCAGCTACTATCTGAGCGGGAATATCACCCGCAATGATTTTACAAAAGACACAATCTTTATTCATCTTTTTCTACTCTCATTAGAATTGATGGATATACCATTCAGATGGTGCCGGGAGCCGGACTCGAACCGGCATGATATCGCTACCGCGGGATTTTGAGTCCCGTGCGTCTACCAATTTCGCCATCCCGGCGCACAAAAGAACAACTAAAAGAATAATGAATAAGAGACAATCCGTCAAACAAAAATCTTTTTATGCGAACGAGTTATTATTAATGTCATGAATTACTAATTGGGCATTAGCATAGACAACTGAAAATTCTAATGCCACAGCATTTAATTGAGCTAGATAAGGATCACGCAATAAGTTACTATTTTTAAGATAAGCAGGCTTAAAAATATTCAGATAGGTAAGAGAAAATGCATTTACAGCCCCATCTACACCCGCAAGAAACTGCATTTCCCAGTACCTTGTCGGCACATAAGCCGCCCACATTTTATACTCAGAATAAAATTCGTCTTGTGTGTAATTTTTTAAGATTTTTGAAAATGAAACAAGCAATGACCGTAACTCATCGATAGAAAGATTTTTTAATTGATTATCATTCACGAAGTTTTTCAAAATAAATGACTGCGCAGGTGTTTTGGCTACTGGTGGCTTTACTGGTGGCTTTACTGGTGGTATGAATGGCTGAATTACTGAATCAGTAACAATTTGATCTTTCAAAGAAACTACTTTTTGAGCACATGCAGTAATTTCACTATAAACATCACTCAAGGAAACAGAAAAAGGTTTTTTAAATCCTTTTTGAGCTGTCTTTGAAAAATCTATATAAAGAGAAAGTGCCGTCACGTAAGTATTTGCATGATCAAGTATTGATTGAGAAAGTTTATTTGCCTCAACCTCACCAGCATCTTTTATACCAAGTACAGAAAAATCACTTTTTAAAATATTTGCAGCATTAATAAACGTCAGAAAAGTTTTTCCAAAATTATAGTAATCATACAGCTCATCATCCGATCCATAGATCTTTGCATATTTAATAAAAAGACGATTGTATTCAGCTATTTGATCAGGCGTTAAGGTAGAGGGATTTTTTTTATTGGTTGTATTAATTCCTGAAAACCAGTTAAAAAAAGGCAAAACAATCAAATTCATTTTCTTTTCAGAAGCATCAGCCAATAATTGTCCATCAACAAAATCATCTGATAAATCATTAAGCTCTGCAATTAAAACATCTAGCTCCTGAGAAAGAATAGGAAGGGAAACAGAGGCCGTTATCCCAAAACGCCAAAAAAGTGCCACAAAAACTACAAATTCTTTTTTCATATATTCTCCTTACTAAAAAACAAAGTGTTTTCACCTTACTTAAATAAGAATTTATTCATCAAGAATATAAGTTATTTTAAAGGAAAAGCCCTACCTGAACAGAAACATTCAAAGAAGCACAAAGTTGCTCCAAAGTAAGCGCCGCATGAATTTTTATCTTTTTTTTACGGATAATTTCCCCTGCGATAATTTCAATATCATTTTGAGGAATTTTGAGAATTTTCGCTAGCCCTTTTAGTAGCTCTCGATTAGCCTGCCCCTTTTCAGGAGCGCTTTTCAAATGACATTTAAGCTCACCATTTTTATCTCGAAAGAAGCCAAAGGAGCCCGAAGAAGGGACTACTTTTACATCAAAAACCAATGCCATAGCAACTACTCCACACTTTGTTAACGAGAAAACTTGCATTAATAGGTGAATTCCGTATCCTTTTATAACCTTATCAACACCAAATGAAAATACAATAAGGGAGAGGTGGCTGAGCGGTCTAAAGCGCTTGCCTGCTAAGCAAGTTTCTGGCGGAAGCTGGATCACGAGTTCGAATCTCGTCCTCTCCACCATTCATTTTCTAAAAATGAATGGTTAGCTAGAGGGAATAACAGGCCCAATAAAATGATAAGAAAATTTGAAATACACTGTGCTGTAAAAATAGAGGCGCCCATAGCTCAATTGGATAGAGCGTCAGACTACGGATCTGAAGGTTGTAGGTTCGACTCCTTCTGGGCGCACCATTCATTTCTTTACGCAATGAATGACAGACAAACACGATCAAGCTCTTCGGAGTTGAAAATGATAGTGAGTCTGATACAATAAAACAGCATATATTCGGGGAGAGATGGCAGAGTGGTCGATTGCGACGGTCTTGAAAACCGTTATCCTTAATCGGATCGTGAGTTCGAATCTCACTCTCTCCTCCATTTATTTTTAAAAATAAATGACAAGCCATCACTTTTATCTTCAAAATCAAATTTTTTTTCTTATCTTATGTCCTATTAGGCTTTTTGAGCCTATTACGACAATCTATAATAATATTTGTCATTATAAAAACACACCTTTTTTAGAAAATCACGAAAAAGCGCGACTGGATAGGAAAAAACCTTTGACGCCGCTGAAAATAGGCATTAGAATATCTATCTCTAGATGTGAGGATCTTTTAAAAAAACTATAAGCCCTAAGGTGCTAAATATTATGTTCCCAAGATTCGGAAGCCATTACTCCTTCCTTGTTTCTGTTACAACCCTTCTTTTTACGGTCTCTTTACCAATTAATGCTAAGGTTCTTGCTAAAGTAGATATCAAACCCAAAACTATTATTGGGAACAAGGATATAAAGCTAACCAAGCGCTCATCTTTTCTTGAACCAGTACCTTCCGCTGTGGACTTAGGTGGCGCAAGTGATTTGATTTTTGAAAGCATTGCACGAGAAAACCTTAAAACGCTTACAGGCCTCACTCTTGATTCGAAATCTTTAGAAGACACCACAAAAAAAGCTCTTAAAAAATGGCATGAAATGCTCATTGACAACCTTAACCAGCAAATCAACCTTAATTATAAAGAAAAACGCCATATTATTTTTATGCTGTTTTCTCAATATGAAAAACAACATCCTTTTACGGCTAATACGGTTCTTGACCAAACATCGTGGCAAGATCTTGAGCTTCTCTGTGGCCCTAAATCAGACGTAAGCCATTATGTAGCGGCAAAAATTGACCGCACAAAAATGGAGGCTGGTAAGGCAATCTTTTTTAAAAAAATAATCGAACCAACATGCGATAAGAACGTACTCTTAGGTAATCAAGAAATTATCCGCGAGCTTTGCGATAATGAAGATCTTTTCAATGGGCTTGAAGTAGAAATCGAACGCCTTCAAAGAGCCGAAGGGGTTATTCTTTCTCTTTGGAACGAGGACATGTTTTATGATTCTATTAAACAAGATGAGCTCCATGTTCCTTATGCACCGCGAGCTTCAAAATATATTAACAGTAGTCCAGTATGCGTTGAAATAAACTCCTATACACGATTAGCATCTGCTGTCGCCTCAAACGCTCTTATGGTTGCTACCGCTATTTCTCTTCCTATAGTTGGTGCAGAACTTCTCACTAATGCTCAAATTTTTTCAAAAATAGTTCCACCCGCACACACCGTTGATGTTAAAAAGTTCATAGGAGGCCTTAGCACCGCAGCGAAAGTGAGTTTTTTTGGTGGTGTTTTTCTCACTGCAAAATGGCTCCATCCTAATAACACGACTACTATTGCTGGAGTTGAAGGACTTATTAACGGACCCTTTGCTGGATACCCAGCTCTCTTTTTTCCAGACTACCTACGTTACATGGTTTCTTTTAGAAAATGCTTACAAGTAAAGCTTATGTATACTGCTCAATATGTTGATGCATTAAAAAAAATTGCAGCAAAAACTCAAAATTGCCCTGCATTAAAACAATATTGCCCTGCTATTTCAAATCTTGAAAACGAACTTGATGCTATGGGTCGTGAATCAACTGATCTTAAGCAGTTTTTGGGACTTTTAAGTAAGAATACCTTTAAAGGAAAAGCATCATTCTTTTCGTGGTACGGTCGCATAAATGTTTGTTATCAACTTCTTCATAAAGTAAAAACTTCACTTGTACATCCTATGATGGTTGTTGGAGAACTTGATGCGTATATGTCATGCGCGCGCCTTATGAAAGAACTTAACCAAAAAAATATTCCCGTTTGCTTTCCATCCTATATAACCACTGGTGGTAACGAAGGGCCCGCATTAAAAATAACGGATTTCTGGAATCCAAGCCTTGCTGGTCGTAAAGCAATAACCAATTCTTTAACACTCGGTTACGGAAATCCTCAAAACATTATCGTTACCGGACCTAATGCTGGTGGAAAATCAACTACCATGAAGGGACTTCTTGTTAACGTAGTACTTGCTCAAACGTTTGGTATTGCAACAGCTAGCTCACTTACCTTTACTCCGTTTTCAAAAATCATAACCTATCTTAACATTACTGATGATATTGCCGCAGGAAAGTCACACTTTAAAGCAGGAGCGTGCCGAGCACGTGAACTCATTAAAACAGTTCAATCGGTATCTAAAGACGAATATACCCTTACTGCAGTTGATGAAGTATTTAATGGAACAACCTTTTATGAAGGACAAGCAGCAGCTTACGCTCTGATTGAACAACTAAGCACATTCCCTCAAAATGTCTGTGTTACTATCACTCACTTTCCAAAAGTGCCGTGCCTAGAGCAAGACTATCCTAGCAGGTTTTCAAACCACAAAGTGACTGTATCATTCGGCCCTGATGGATCAATGAACTATCCTTATAATCTAGAACGCGGTGTATCACACCAAAACATCGCACTTGAAATTTTGAAAATAGAAGGGTTTAATGATACCTTTCTTACCAAAGCAACGCAGATTCTTGAACAAAACCATGAAAATATAAGGTAACACATGAAAACAAAACGTTTTTTTCTGAATAAACTCGTCCGCGACAACATTGTTGATCTTTATTCAAAAGAAGGAATTGTTAGTACTTCTTTCGCTCTTGAAGAAGATAACGATTACTTAGAAGCGCTCACTCAAAAGCTTATCGAAGAACTTCAAGAAGTTTTTTCTGCTGAAAACAGTGAAGAACTTATAGCAGAATTAGCTGATATCGAAGATGTTCTAGCTGCATTCAAAGCGCTTTTAAAACTTGATCCAAAAGATATCGAAGCTGCTCGAGAAAAAAAATTAGCCCTTAAAGGTTCATTTTCAAAGCGTACTTTTATTGAATACATTGACGTTCCTGAATCCAATAAAGAACGTATTGCTTACTTTGAAGAAAAAGCATCACGTACGCCTGATCTCAATTTAGATGATCTTGAAGATGACGAAGAAGAAGAGTGCGATGAAGATTGCGCAGAAGACTGCAAATAAAAACAATCTTCCTTTTTAAGAAAGTTCAGTATGAAAGATACGCATTCTAACCTTCCGCGCTTGCTCAAAGCTTCGCCGAACACAGTCAAGAATTCGTATCTTTCTCTTTCTTTAATCTCTCTAGGGCCATATTCTTTGCCCTTCTAAAAAAAAATAGTCCCCAAGAAAATTCATTTAGGCGTATTCTTAGAAACAAGTTAGTGAATAGTACATGCAAGGGGAGAGTTTATGTTTGAATCGTTCTTTCAATCATTATGTAGCGTAGATGCATTTGTTTGGGATTTTATTGGAGTCCCTGCCATTTTACTTCTGGGGCTTTTTCTTTCTTTTAAAGCCAAATGGTTCCAAATCGTCGACTTTAAAAAAATAACCAAGATTTTTTTCTCTTTTTTATATAATCCAGCACCTCACAATAAACGAGGCCTTCACCCGCTCAAAGTCTTTTTTGCCTCACTTGGCGGCTGCATCGGTATTGGTAATATCGTTGTTGTATGCACAGCAGTACAAGTCGGTGGTCCTGGAGCAGTTTTTTGGATGTGGATTGCGGCACTTATAGGAATGATCGTAAAATATTCTGAAGTCTACCTTGGTATTAAATATCGTATAAAAAACAATGATGACAGTTATGATGGCGGGCCTATGTATTTTTTACAGAAGGCAACCTCAAACCCCTGGGTTCCACGTATTGTATGCTTCCTTTTATGCATCTACGGAGTCGACATGTACCTCTTTAGAATTGTAACTGACACGATGGTTGAAATGTGGGGGCTTAATCACTTTTTCGTCGTTTTTGCACTTCTTGGCATAGTCATTTATACAACGCGCCGAGGTATAGAGGGAGTCAGTACCATTGCAAGCATTATCATTCCTGCTTTTCTTCTTATTTTTTCAACCGTTAGCATTGTTATACTAATAAAAAATATAGCCTACCTACCTAGTGTTATAAAACTTATTCTTAAATCAGCATTTACTGGCCATGCTGCTGTTGGGGCGTTTACTGGCTCAAGTCTGCTTATTACTATGTCACAAGGAATGAAGCGAGCTTGTTACTCAGGAGATATTGGCATTGGATATGCGGCAGTTATTAGTAGCGAAACTGATGAAGCTGATCCTGCAAGACAAGCAGCTTTAAGTATTTTCGGAGTTTTTATTGATACATTTGTTATCTGTACAATGAGCGTTTTCTTAATTCTTATTACAGGTCTTTGGAGTCAAGGAATTCATGAAGGGAAAATTATCGCTTTGGCTATTGAAGACCATGTCTCATTTATTACCATTTTATGGCCACTTTTTATTTTTCTGCTTGGGTACTCAAACATTATTGCCATTTTTTCTGTGGGAGAAAAAGCTGCTCAATTTCTTTCTCCTCAGTACGGAAAAAGATGCTATTTATTTTACTCAATTCCAGTATTTCTCTTATTTTCTTTTATTGGCAGCAAGCAACAACTTCTAACCATCATGTCTATGACTGGAATTTTACTTCTCTTAATTAATCTTTGGGGAATCTTAAAACTCTATAAAAACATCTCATTTTCGCTTACGCAAGATGAATCAGCTACTATTAAAGCCAAAAAATCTTAAAAAGCTCTCAATTATTCGAAAAAAGGATATTTAAAAATGAAACATATCATTCTCTTTTTCACAATCATTTTTCCAAGCATTGCTCAAAGTTCAGATGGTGCTCTTGCCTTTGAGCAAATAGATACAAAAAGTGAACAGGTGTTCGATTTGTTTAAAAAACTCACTAAAACAAAGCCTAAGTATCGCCCCCTTGCTCTTCTTTGTGGTGATGTTTTCCATACAAAATGCATAAATTCATAGCTTAAAGAACATTCAACGTGCCCTCTTTGTAAAAGAAAACATAACAAGCAACCAACAGATGTTTCTTTAACATTTGAAGACAAAGATACAAAAGAAATAATTTTCTAATAAGTTCTTCTTACTTTTTCACCTAAGCTCATCGATTGCTGATACTTATTGCATTAAACCTAAAATGAAGATCAAGCCAGCCTTTGATTTATTTTTACCAAATGTTATCCTATTTGAAATACGTTTTTGGTGTTATGCTCCCTTTGGAGCTAAAAATGGAGAGTCTTTATGAAAAAATTATTAATCATCGGTTTGGCATTCTGCCTATTAACCACAGCACCCCAAACTGAATGTTCTGCATCAGCCAAAGCTTTGCGTTACTTGCAAGCCATTGGCACTGCTGCATGGCAAGGAACACAAAAAACTACTCTATGGGCAGTAAAAAATCCTTACAAAATTGCTGGTGGTATTATTGGAGCAATCACTTATGCCGATTTCTATATGAATCAAAATTTTTATAAAGAATATTATATTCCTCAATGGCAAGCAAACGCTCTCTCAAACACTGAAGACAACGCTCCAATAATAAAAATGGTTAAAGAAACGTGTAAAGAACATGGCATTAATAATATTTTTATTGTTCTTAAAGATACCTATGAACCTGATTTAATGAGCTTTAGAAATGAAAATAAAATGTTTATATTCATCACGCAAGGCGCAAAACAGAAAATGCTTTTAGACCTTGCAGGAAAAGATACTGATATAAAAATGAAACATTGGAAAGCTCTTATGGTTCATGAAATAAAGCATTTACTAGCAAACGACTCAACAAACTCTTTCATCGAAGGGGCAACTTTACAATCAGAACTATTCAAAAAAGAAGTTCTTACTGGACTCACCGTTAGTACAACAATCCATGCAATAACCAAAGCTTTATCGAAATTACCAGCATCTTCAAAAGCACGCACTGCAGTAACTGGATACCTAGTCATACAAAGCCTTATAGCTGGAAAAGCAATTGCATTACTAGAAAAAAAACATACTATTTTTTCTTCTGCTGGAAAGGAATGGGCAAAATTGTATGAACGACGAGCTGATAACTATATTAAAGAAACAGCTTTTAAAACAAAAAATCCCCATTTATTGGATGACTTTGCAGAATGGGCTGAAGCTCATATAAAAGCAAAATCTATACAATCTTCTAGGCATCCGCTCATGGCAAAACGCGCGCACGATGCACGAGCTGCAGCAGCTGAATTACGAGAGGAAATCAGAACTGGAAAATCTGCTGCTATCATTATTAAGCATGATTGCTCACCGTTCTAAAAAATAAAATACCGCATACGCACTGTAATCCTTAGGAGAAAACAGAGAATATGCGGTTATTTTTTTACTTGAGATCAGCACAGATCCCCGTACCGCTTGCTGTCGCAAGCTGAGGATGACACATTTTAAGTTAGTTTTTCCCATTCTTTCTGAACAGCTGCTAATTCTGCTTGTGCTGCATCAAGTGCTTTATCAGTTTCATCGAACTCAGGAGTCCCATAATCGATATCGGCAAATGAACATTGAAGACGTCCAATTTCAGCTTCAAGGCGAGCGATTTTGCCTTCAAGGCGTTGTTGATCTTTCTTTGCTGCATAGTTAGCTTTGCGATCTTCTTTATCAGCACTGTTCTTTTCGTTACTTTCGGCCCCTTCAGGAGATCCAGCCTTCTTTAACAAGCGCTCAGCATCTCTTTTTTGTTGTAAGAAAAGATCATAGTTACCATGGTAGCTATGCACACCAGTAGGAGTAAGTTCAATAACACGGTTAGAAAGTTTGTTAATAAAGTCATGGTCATGTGATACGAAAAGAATTGTACCATCAAACTGCTGTAAAGCTTTAAGCAAAATCTCTTTTGAAGAAATATCCAAATGGTTAGTAGGTTCATCAAGAAGCAAAAAGTTAGCATCTTGTAACATAACTTTAACCATGCTGAGTCGGTTTTTTTCACCACCACTCAATACCTTAGTCTTCTTTTTAATTTCATCTTTACCGAATAAAAAAGCGCCTAAGAATGAACGAACTTCCTGTTCTGACTTGTTACAATTATCAAGAACTTCTTCTGCAACCGTTTTATTTGGATTCAATACGCGATTTTGATCTTGTTCAAAAATTGTATGTTTTACGTTATACCCAAACTCTATTTTCCCATGCTGTGGTTTATACTTACCGCACAAAACACTAAACAAAGTTGTTTTCCCCATACCGTTTGGTGCAACCAAAGCAACTTTATCACCACGCTCAATCTGAAAAGTCACATTATCGAAAATTTTCTTAGTATCAAAACTGAACCCAATATTCTGCACTTCAAGTACAATGCGCCCAGGGCGTACTGTTGGTGGAAAAGTAAAACGCACTGTTCGTGCATCTGGAGGAAGTTGAATAACTTCTTCTTTATCCAACATTTTCTGCATACTTTGTGCCATTTTTGCTTTACTTGCTTTTGCCTTGAACTGCTCAATCAATTTCTTTTTGCGATCAATATCTTTTTGTTGTAACTGAGCTTGTTGCTTAAGAGTTTGCAAGCGAGCTTCTTTTTCTTCTTCATAATCAGTGTAGTTACCGTAATAGATTGTCCCATTACCGCGATCAAGTTCAAGAATCACGTTACACATTTCATCAAGAAAATACTTATCGTGACATACAAGCATGAAGCCAAAATCTGTTTCTTTTAAAAATCCTAAAAACCAATCTTTAGCAACAATATCCAAATGGTTAGTAGGTTCGTCAAACAGATAAAAATCAGCTTTTTGTAATAAAAGCTTTGCAAGAACTACACGCATTTGCCAACCAACACTCAAAGTGCTTACAGGATCATCAAGTTGAGGAAGTTTAAATCCAAGCCCCAAAAGCATTTTTTTAGTTTCAGCAATTGCATACTCAACGTTAAGTTCAGCAAGACGCCCACTTACCTCTGCATACTCTTCCAAAACAGAATTGTCATGTGCTGCAATAAGTGCCTCTAGCTCTAATGAACGTTCACGTAAACCACCAACATCTTTGTAAGAACTCAATGCTTCTTCAAGAATACTCTTAGTACTTGCAAGTACCATTTCTTGAGGCATATAAGCCACATTCATTTTATTGGTAATATTAATAGTCCCCTTATCAAGAGGTTGTATTCTATCAATTGCTTTTAACAAGGTTGATTTACCCATACCATTACGACCAACAAGGCCAATACGTTGATCTTGGTTAACGTTCATCGAAAGATGATCAAAAACTTTTTGAGAACCAAAATCGAGACAAATATCTTTTATCTGTATCATGCAAACACTTTTTCCTATTCGATTTTTATTTTTACCCTAAATTCTACTCGGTTCTTACTGAACTTAGAAGAACAGGCCCTACCCCAAAATCATCATAATTTTTACTCTAATGACTTTTCCCCATACTGTTCGCTCTGTCTAGCCAGTGCGCTCTGCGCCCTGCCGCGACTACCGCTCACTGGGAATGACAGTGAAAAATGAAAAGCGGTCAACGTATAAAACGAGACCGCCTTTTCTTGCTTTAAAAATTTCACTAATCCCGTTTTTTTCCCATAACCCTTAAAAGGTGCAGGAACAAGTTAATGAAGTCGAGGTACAACGTTAATGCAGCTAAAATTGCTAGTTTCTTTTTTGTTTCAGCATCAACCATCAAAGATTCGACAATGCGTTTAATTTTTTGAACATCGTAAGCAGTCAACAAGGTGAAAATACCTACTGCAGCCAAACTAATGTAATAATCTGCAAGAGGATTTTTGAACCACATGTTCACAAACATTGCAAGCATAATCCCAAAAAGGCCCATCACAAGGAAACTACCCATGCTGCTTAAATCAGCATCCGTGTAATAACCATACAAAGCCATCGCGGCAAACATTCCTGCTGTTATGATAAATGCAAGGTAAATCGAAGCCATGGTGTATACCAAAAGAACCGAAGAAGTAGTTACCCCTACCAACATCGCATAAGCCATGAATGCAATAACTGCTTCAGTATAAGAAAGGCTCATAATTTTCCAACCAAGGAACATCACTAATGCCACTTGTGCAATCACAATGCCAATAAGTAAAAACGAAGATTGAAAAAGTTGTGTATAAATCGCAGGAGTTGTGCCGATGTAATAAGCAATGGCAGCAGTTACTGCTAATGCAGTGGCCATCCACCCATACACTTTATACATAAACTCACGAGCTGTACCCGGCATAGTATAAGAATTTTGTTCAAACATACGGAGACCCTTTCTTTAGAGATCTTTGTTTATAATTTCTTCATTCCTTTAGTGTACCTGCTTTTAGATTACCCGCAAGTCGCACCAGAAGCGCATCTAAGCTTAAAAACAACTGTTTAAGCTTAATACTTTCGAGGTTTAAAGAATGAACATCTTAAGCTTACAAAGATTCTTGCGCCTCTAAATTAAGGTGTAGTAAAACTAAAAGCTCACATTGTTCTATACACATACTAATACAGCTTTATGCCCTATAAGGAGTCCTTTTTATGAAACCATATATCCGTCTTTCGCTTGCTGCAGTTGCCTTTATTCTTTTATGCCAATTCAGCTCTCAAGATAATACTGTCAGTGGTGGAGCTAAACCAATTATTAATTTTTATGGCAATGTAACCGACTTACGAGAAACATTTAAAGCTCAAAACATCACTATTGACCGCCTCTATAAGGCTATTCCAGCTTACCAACAGCCTCCACTTAACACTCCTAAAACAAATACTTCCTCTTCAAAAGATCAATGTTCCGAAATAAACAAAATTGTATCTACCGAAGAAGATAATAAAAATGAAGTTCAGAAAAGCGAATCCATCATAAACCGTAACTATGATCCTTCTGATAATATAACTCGCCTAGATCTTTCTGAAATCTCAAAAATAACTATTTCTCCAAATCAAAAAATTCAAAAATTTGGGAATCGTGAATATATACTCATAGAGGTTACCTCAAAAGACACTAGTCAAAGTAAAAATTCCTACATAATTGAAGCGGATAAAAGACTTTTTTTTGATCAAATAAATAGTGCTGGCCCTATTGAAAAAGAAATTAAACTTCGTTCAATTATTGAAATCGTAATTGACAGCTATAAACAACAAGAACCCGATCCTATTGCTTTAGATAAAAAGACACCAAAAACAATACAAACAACTCAAGCAACCCCCTCAAAAGCAAAACGTCTTTTTTCTTATGTTAAAAATGCGTTTAACGTAAAAAGAAACAGTTAAATCTGCTTTCCTTTTTTTAGGCATTCGTTATCTTAAATGTGATCAGGGAACTGTAAAAAAAATTAGCAAAGAAAGAAAACCATATGGCTATTATAATCACTAAAGAAAATGCTTCTGAAGAAATAACCAATTCAAAGCTTCCAGTTATTGTTGATGTCTACGCAACGTGGTGTGGACCATGCCAACAAATGAATCCTATTTTCGAACAACTTGAAAAAGAACTCGGCGATAGCTGTAAATTTGTAAAGCTTAACGTTGATGAAGCAAGAGAACTTTCTATTCAATATGGAGTCACTTCTGTTCCTACCTTTGTATTCATTAAAAATAATGAAATAAAACATAAAGAAACAGGCTACATGAGCAAAGAAGACTTACGAGCAAAAATCGAAAATTTTATTGGGCTTTAACTTATTGTCAGTCGCACCAAAGAGGATTTTATGAAAAACCAACTTCTTGCATCGCTCTTGCTGATAAATTTTTACCTCGAAGCTTCATCAAACAATCAACAAACTCCTTCTAAAAAACAAAAAAACCCTAAAAGGGTTTTTACAAAAAAAATAAGTCCTGTTTCAGCTCCTATTGTACTTACTGCGTCCAATTTAAAAACTACTCTCTCAAGTGATTTAACAATTGTTTTGGTTGGGTCAGATTGGTGCAGGTGGTGCGGATTAATGACTCCTATTTTTGAAGAAAGTAATATAGCTTTACATGACACCGCAGTGCACGCGATTCTTTCATTAGGAAAATACTTTGGCGATCCAACATCTTTATTAAAACAGGTAGAAACCGATTACAAAATAAAGCCTATTAAAACCATTCCTGCATTCTTAGTTTTTAAAAAAGGAAAATTAGTTGAACAGCTTTCCGATTCACAAACAAAAGAACAGCTATCAGCGCTCATAAAAAAACACACTGAAGTGGCGCCACAAACAAAAACTGTTGCGCTCAGTGTTAAGAAATAAATAATGCTTAAATAAAAATGTGCATTTTAAAAATATTTTAGTTTTTAAGAAAAAGTCCTGTCATTGCGATCCTAATCTGGTAATCTCTTCAGGACTTTCTCTTATATCATAGACATTTTATGTCTAAATCTAAAACAACCTCAATTTTTACAATAACCCTACTACACCGTAGCTTGCTGTAAATGAAGCTAATGTAAATGGGTTAACATAACGAATAAGAGCAAAATCATAATTTGTACCAACTCCACCATTCTTTGCATTAGAAGAACCAACAGCAACTATTTTTCCATCAGGCTGTAATGCACAAGCATAAGCTTCACTATACGTTCCTCCAAGATTGGTAGCTATCATTCCATTAACCCCAAAAGTACTATCAAGAGTTCCATCGCTGTTATACCTAACTAAGGTAAAATTATAAACAACTATTCCTTGGTTATTGCTCCACCCAGCAGCAATAATCTTGCCGTCAGGCTGCACAATACAGGCATATGCTTGGTTATTAGCAGTAAGCCCAGTAGCTATATCAGTTACAACAATCCCATTTGTTCCGAATGAAGGATCAAGAATTCCATTGGGAAGGTATCTAACAAGCGCAAAAGCATGCGTTAACCCCCCACTAATTTTATTAGTGGTACCTGCAACAATAATTTTACCATCAGACTGTAATACACCCGTATAACCAAAATTATCAGTTCCTCCAAGATTAGTAGTAACGATTCCATTCCCATGGACCCCAAATGAAGAATCAATCATTCCATTAGAAAAGTACCTTACAAGAGCAAAGCTAGTGACTGCAGGAACAACCTGTTGATTAGTGGAATAACCAACAGCAATTATTTTGCCATCAGGCTGTAAGAGACATTCATATGCTTGATTAGTATCATCATTTCTACCTGTAAGAGAAGTTACTACAATTCCATTACCATCTAACCCAAATGAAGAATCAATAGTTCCATCAAAGAGGTATCTGATAAGAGCAAAATTGTCACTGAAAAGACTCGTATCATACTTATCTGAAGATCCTGAAACAATGATCTTACCATCAGGTTGCACAACACATGCATATGCTTGATTAGTAGTAGGACCATCAGGCCCGATTATAGGAATTACACTAATTCCATTTATTCCAAACAAAGAATCGAGGGTTCCATTAGCATTATATCTGACAAGAGCAAAATCAGAAAAACCAACTCTTTTATTGGAAGAACCCGCAACAACTATTTTACCATCAGATTGCAATGCACACGCGTATGCTTGATTGTTAGTTCCTCCAAGATTAGTAGTAACAATCCCATTTCCAGATCCGAATGAACTATCGGCAGTCCCATTGGTATTACACCTGACAAGAGCAAAATTATTACTTCCTAATCCATTACCTGACGAGCCAACAGCAATAATTTTACCATCAGGTTGCAAAGCACACGCATATGCTTGATTATCAGTTTGGCCAATAGAGGGTATAAAAAAACCGCCAAGACCAAATGTTCTATCCACAAGGCCATCAATGTTAAAAGCTTGAGTATATGAAGCAATAACAGCAGAAGAAGTATGTGGAGTAATGGTAATAGTTCCACCCTTATTAATGTGATTTTTATTGTAATCAAATGCTCCTTTTATATGAATAAAGGCAATCGCTAGACAACAACCCAGTAATTGTTTTTTCATATTTCTTTTCCTTTTTTCTACAGTTCACAATCAGGCCAAAACTTTTGCGCAAAGCAGATAAATAAAACAGCCACACATAAAATTGATAATTTTATGTATTGTTTAAGCAATCTGAAAAATATACAAAGAGGCATTAATAATCGGATTACCACTACAATCGGTAAGTTGATCTAACACAAAAGAATCTGCGCTTCCCATCATAGTTGTAGACATATTAATAAGTGTAAGAGTTGTAGTACCTGTTATTTGTACAATTACGCGACCATTAATAAATTGAGATGTTGCAGTAGGAACAAGACCATAAATTGAGCTTACTATTACACCTGAAGAAGTACCGTTAGTGGATACTCCAAAAGCCATATTTTGAGCTGTAGCTGTACCGGTAGCCCCTCGAACACAAAATTCAATAGCATAAATACCTGATCCTGCTCCATTAGCAGGAGTAACTGTTATACCATTTGTACCCGCGCTCATATTTGAAGAAGTGGTTACAAATGTAGAAAGAGGGCAGATAGCTTTAGCACTGATTGACGCAGTAACATATACATATAACCCCACCCTATTGATCCAATCGCTCCATTTGCCCCTGTATTTCCTGTTGCTCCCGTTGAGCCAGTCGCCCCTACTGAACCATCTCCACCTGCTGCGCCTTTTGCCCCCGTATCTCCAACTGCACCCGTCGCTCCTGTTACACCCGTTGGACCAGTACTTCCCGTTGAGCCAGTCGACCCTACTGAACCATCTCCACCTGCTGCGCCTTTTGCCCCTGTATCTCCAACTGCACCCGTCGCTCCTGTTACACCGGCATTTCCTGTTAAACCCGTAACTCCAGTGGCACCTGCTAAACCCGTTGCGCCTGTTGCCCCGGCAGCCCCCGTTGATCCTGTTGGACCAGTATTTCCCGTTACCCCAACCGCTCCTGTATCACCAGTCACTCCCGTTGCCCCCGTTACACCGGCATTTCCTGTTAAACCCGTAACTCCAGTGGCACCTGCTAAACCCGTTGCACCTATTGCCCCGGCAGCCCCCGTTGGTCCTGTTGGACCAGTATTTCCCGTTACCCCAACCGCTCCTGTATCCCCAGTCACTCCCGTTGCCCCCGTTACACCGGCATTTCCTGTTAAACCCGTAACTCCAGTGGCACCTGCTAAACCCGTTGCACCTGTTGCCCCGGCAGCCCCCGTTGATCCCGTTGATCCTGTTGATCCTGTTGGACCAGTATTTCCCGTTACCCCAACCGCTCCTGTATCACCAGTCACTCCCGTTGCCCCCGTTACACCGGCATTTCCTGTTAAACCTGTAACTCCAGTGGCACCTGTTGACCCGGCAGCCCCCGTTGGTCCAGTTGCACCCGTATTTCCACCACCTGGTCCTGTTGCACCGGTAGCTCCCGTTGGTCCAGTTTCACCTGTATTTCCACCACCTGGTCCTGTTGCACCGGTAGCTCCCGTTGGTCCAGTTGAACCCGTATTTCCACCACCTGGTCCCGTTGCACCGGTAGCTCCCGTTGGTCCCGTATTACCGCCTCCTGGCCCCGTTGGACCCTGTGGCCCTGTTGCACCTGTATTTCCATTAACCCCAGTTGCCCCTGCCGGACCAGTTGGCCCTGTTACTGATACAGAAACTCCATTTACAGAAAGAGTGCCTATCACATCAAGACCATCCGTAATAGTTGCTCCCCCATTAATAGTTGCTCCCGAATCTACAGTCAATTGATTAGTCAGTAACTGATTTGTGACAGTAAGATTATCTATCGTTTTAGTGCGAAAAATTTGTTTTTCAAGCAGTTGATAGGCATTATCTACTTTTTTAATTTTTTCTACTGATTCAACACGTGCCATACAGATAGATACACATAAAAAAATAGTTAATTTTTTATGAATAAAATTAAATTTAATATTCATTTCGCTCACATCGCTCACAATTTTTTAAAAATTTTATTAATTAATAAAATTTTAGAATAAATATTCAACAATAAGCAAGTTCTCTTTTTTTTAAAAAATACTACTTTTAAGTAAAAGATAGAGATATAAAAACAATAAAAAAAGAAAACTTATTATGAAAATATTTTTAAACATATTTACTATTTTTTCTGTCTTAATTTTCTACTCAAACACAAATACTACAAAGCACAAGATCACTGAATCAGAAAAAAATATTACAATTGCTATTCTTGCAAAAGATAAAGAGCACGTTCTTGATCTGTATCTTTTGTGCATTGAACGACAAACATGGCCCACTGAAAAAACAAATCTCTATATTCGTACCAATAATAATAATGATGCCACCACAGAGGTGCTTCGCGCATGGATAAAAAAAGTAAGTAGTAAATATGCAAAAATTTATTTTGACGATACTGACGTAACCGAACAAGTTCAAAAGTACAAACAACATGAATGGAATTCTGAGCGGTTTAGCGTTTTAGCAAAAATCAGAAATGATTCAATACAGTGGGCACAAAAACAAAATTCTCATTATTTTGTAGCTGATTGTGACAATTTTATTAAACCGCACACGCTTGAAACTCTTGCAAAAGCAGAGCTACCAATTGTAGCCCCTTTTCTTGTTACATGTAATCCCCCTGGAACGGGAACTTCATCTCACAAATGGTATTCAAATTATCATGATCATATTGATGAGCATGGATATTTAAAAACATGTCATTCTTATTACAAAATTTTAAATCAAACAATACGTGGTTTTTTACTTCTTCCTGTTGTGCATTGCACTTATTTTATTCACTATAATTTTTTATCAGAGCTGTCATACACTGATGGAAGTAATGATTATGAGTATGTTATTTTCAGTCGTAATGCGCGTAAAAAAAATATTGCACAATATTTAGACAATCGTGAAATGTATGGCTATCTAACATTTGCTGAAACAAAAGAATCCTTTGCTCAAGAAACATGGATTCAAGAAATAAAAAATTGGTAAAAAAACCAAGGAGAAAAATTTCATGAAAAATAAATTTATATGTTTATTTTTTTTATTTTTTGCAGCAAAAGCCACTGATGAGCAGTTGTTGGTTGTAGCAATAATGGTAAAAAACGAAGCCGAAGTAATTATTAAAACATTACAACCTTTTGCAGATGAAGGAATTAAGCATTTTTTAATTTTCGATACTGGCTCAACAGATGGCACTCAAGCAAAAGTGTATGATTTTTTTAAAAAAGAAGAGCTCACAGAATCTTATCTTATCGAAGAACCATTTATTGATTTTGCAACTTCACGTAATCATGCACTTAGATCAGCAGAAAAACTTTTCCCCAAAGCACCTTTTATAATTATGCCTGATGCTGAGTGGTATATACACAACGCTAAAGGGCTTCTTCAATTTTGCGCGCAAGAAAAAAATTGCATAACCCCTTGCTATTATATTCAGATAAAATCTTTTAATGGCGACAATATTGAAACTATGGCATTTACTACAGCACGGCTCATACGAGCACGTACTGATAGTAAATTTATTGGGCCTGTTCATGAAGTACTTAATCAAATACCATCAATTACACTACCTGGTTCAACCTACTTCAATTATCAACCCAATACACACGGAAGAAAAAAAACAAAAGAAAGATGGTTGCATGATAAAATACTACTACTAAAAGAACATCAAAAAGAGCCTCTTAATTCTCGAACTCTTTTCTATCTTGCCCAAACCTATGAATGTCTTGGAGAACTAGAAAATGCTTATATCTATTATAAAAAAAGAGCAGAGATAAAAGGCTGGCTCGAAGAAGATTTTATAACATTTCTCCGTTTAGGAGATATTGCTCAAAAACTTTTACTCAAAAAAACAGAAAGTGCCTGCCCACATGCACTTTTTTACTATCTTAAAGCTTATGAATTATCTCCAAAAAGAGCAGAATCTTTAATTAGAATTGCAAAATATTATCTTGATTTAAATTTAATGCATGTAGCTTTTTTATTTGCAGCACAATCGGTAAAAATTCCTTATCCAGAAAATGATCTTTTATTTATTGAAAAAGAAAAATACACCTATGATCGCTACGATATTTTGGGTATTTGTTCCTGGTATGTTCAAGAATACGAAATTGGTGAATGGGCTATTCGCAAAGCATTAGAAGTACTACCAGACGCTCCACACCTACAACGCAATTTAAAACTTTATCTTGATCGAAAAAATTTATAATTTTTTATCCTGAACTTCATAGCCAAGTTTGAACAACTGATCTCGCAATGCATCAGCTTTTGCCCACTCTTTTGCTACACGAGCAGCTTCACGTTCCTGAATCAAAGAACGAATTTCATCAGTCATTTCTACCTGTTTTTCTGGTAGCAGCTCTAACGAAAGCCCAAGAATTTGCTGTAGAAAAAGTTTGATACTGCATAATTCATCTTTCATATCAGAGAGGTTTTCAAACACTACCCCTAATGCGCCCACCGTATTCAAATCGTCAGAAACAAAATCAACTATCTTCTGAAAGAGCGGGGATACTTTTCCATACTCATAGGTCATTTGTACTGGGCACTCTGCCCCCGAAAATGCCTTGCATAAACGACGATAGGCTTTTTCTGCTGACTGTAAGTCTTCAAAAGAAAAATCAAGAGGAGAACGATAGTGATGTTGCAAATAGTAAAAACGGACAACCATCGGATCAAATGACTCAAACACATCTCGTAAGGTAAAAAAGTTCCCTAATGATTTTGACATCTTTTCCTGATTGATACGCACAAACGCATTGTGCATCCAGTAGGTTGAAAACGTTCCCCCGTACAATCCTTCAGACTGTGCAATTTCATTTTCGTGATGAGGAAAAATAAGATCCATACCACCACCATGAATATCAATATGAGGTGCTAAATGGTCAGCAGCCATTGCGGAACATTCAATATGCCAGCCGGGCCTTCCATAGCCCCATGGACTCTTCCAAAAAGTTCCTTCTTGCTCACCTTTCCACAATGCAAAATCAAGAGGGTTTTCTTTTTTTTCATTCAATTCAACACGAGCACCAACAAGCAAATCTTCTGTTTTACGCTTTGAAAGTTTTCCATACGAAGGAAATTTCATAACGCGATAATAAACATCACCATCAACTTGGTAGGCATAGCCATTGTTAATAAGACCTTCGATAAACGTAATAATCTGAGGAATAGTGCCCGTTACGCGTGGCTCACTATTCGGCTCATAACACCCAAGGGCAGCAACATCTTCGTGATAAGCATCAATATATCTTTGTGCAATTTCCACATACCGAAACTTATCGCCGAATTCTTTTTCAGCTCGATGTAATAACTTGTCATCAATATCAGTAAAATTACGACAATAGGTAACCTCATAACCAGAAAGACGTAATATTCGTAACAAAATATCAAAAGTCACATAGACCCGACCATGCCCTATATGTGCATAATCATAAGGAGTGATACCACAAACATAGAGACTTACAGCCATTTCCTTTAAAGAAACAAATGGTTCTTTTTTTCCTGTTAACGTATTGGTTAGTGCTATCATCTTTCTATCCTTCTGTTATACCTATTTAACCTCTGATTGCAGTTTTTGAATATGAGCTTATATAAGCTGGCTAATTCCTCAAAAAATAGTATCATGATTGCTTATTTTATCATGGAATCGGAAAATCACTATGGATTGGAAAGTGCGTAGGAGCTCACGCATGACGCTAAATAAAAAAACTGTTTTATATCTCTTTTTGCTGGCCATCGCCATACAGACTAGTACTTCTTCATCACAACAATCATCAACGCCCGACCCACTAGAAGAATCTGAACAAGAAGAGGCAACAAAAAAATATATTGGCAACATCTTTATTGAAGGCCTAACTGTTTTGCCGGAAGATACCATTTTTAGCAAAATACCTTACGAAAAAGGAGATCTTTTTGATCCTCGCATGACCAGTGATGCCATTAAAAAGATTTATGAACTTGGCTATTTTAAACAAATTAGTTTTAAAACAGCTTCAACTTCTGCAGGAATTATTGACCTTTATGTTGTTCTTAAAGAAAAAACAGTTATCAAAGAGGTCATTTTCAAGGGAAATAAGAACCTTTCAACTGAAGACTTAAAGAAAAAATTAGGCGAACAACTTTTAGCAGCAGAACCCCGTGAACTTAAAAAATACGCTGTTGCCTTGCAAAGATTCTATGCAGAAAAAAATTATCATTTTACAAAAATTACCCCGTCACTAGAAGTTGATGCTGAAGGTAAAGGTACTGTTGTTTTTAGCATCACAGAAGGACCAATTGCCCTTGTAAAAAAAGTACGATTCGAAGGCAATAATCATTTCAGCGGGAAAAAACTTCGATCACTCCTTTTTACTCGTGAAGATTGGATTTTAGGCATTCTTGATAGAGCGGGAACCTATAACCCTTTAGCTGTTGAACAAGATCGAGATACCTTAGAACGCTTTTATCAAAGTAATGGTTACCTTCATGCAAAAGTTCCCACCGCAAACATAGCTTTTGATGACAAGAAAAAAGAAATAACGGTTACCTTCGTTATTCAAGAAGGAGATCTTTATACTATTTCTAGTGTTAAAGCTCCTGGTAATGATCTTATTAGCGAAGAAGAGCTTCTTGAAATTATTCCATTACGAGCAGGCCAACTGTACTCAAAAGAATTAGTACGTTTTTCTATCGATCAATTACGTACTCGTTGGGGCGCTGAAGGATATATTTATGCTGATATAGATCCTTCTATTGAACCAGACGATGAAACAAAAACAGTTGCTATTACCTTTTTTTCTCATCCAGGAAACACGGTGCATGTAAATCGAATTAATATTTTTGGTAACGAAAAAGGCCGTGATAAAATCATTCGCCGCCAACTTATTATTGAAGAAGGTGATCTTTTAACAACTCCTAACATGGAAGAATCCAAAAACCGTGTTGCGCAATTAGGATATTTTGATGTTAAGGAAGGAGTTAACTGGAAAATTAACCGGTTAGACGAAGAAACTGCAGACCTTGATCTTTTAGTAAAAGAAATAAAAACTGGCCGATTTGAATGGAAAACAAGCTATGGAGGTAGCCCAACTCGTCTTGACTCATCAAACACTGGTGTGATGGGAGAGCTCTCCATGTCTGACAGAAACCTTTTTGGTAAAGGACTCTTTGCACAAATTGTTGGTCGTATGTCTTCCGAAGAAAAAGCATTCAATTTCAGCTTTGCAGAGCCATGGTTCTGTGATAAACCGGTCCGCGTTGGATTCGATGCTTTTTTTAACCATACAAGCTATGACGAAATCAAAAAAGTTGTTGGAGGAACTGTAGGGGAAAAACAACTGGGAGCATCATTAAATCTTGGTTTTGTAGCAAAAAAACTTGATAATACTGCCTTCTTATTTGAAACAGGATTTCAAAACATCAACCATCTTGGCGCAGCACCAAAAGCTGCCATTAACTCAAATCCTCTTGATGAAGCTGAATATCAATTAATTCTTGATGAACGATTCTTGGGTGGCAGATTTGCCTTTTTCCAAGGAATTATGAAACAAAACACCCTTAATCACCATATGCATATCACTGAAGGCTACAAATGGGATATCACTTCAAAATTTGCTATTCCAAGCCTTGGCGATAACATCATTGGTTTTTACAAAATAGAAGGTGATGCTCACTGGTACACTTCAATTATTGGTGATTATCAACTTGTATTCCATAGTCATATTCACGGAGGATTCCTCCATTCATTGAATAAGAAAACAATTCCTTATCGAGAGCTTTTTAGTATTGGCGGCCCTGCAAGTGTACGCGCCTGGAGATTCGGTCAAATAAGCCCTATGTGGTACACGACCGATCTTGTTATGAACGAAGACTGGCAAGGTGAATCTATCGGCGGTAAAAAAGCAATGTTCCTTAACCTTGAACTCATCTTCCCCATCACTTCAAACCTAACTATGAAAGGTTGTGTGTTTTACGATGGCGGTTCAGGTTGGGACACTCCAGACTCACGAACAATCAGACCTAGTCATTTAAAAAACAATTCTTTTGATTATCGACACTGCATTGGTCTTGGTATCAGACTTATTGAACCCCAGCCAATTCGTGTTGATTGGGGTATTAAACTTGATCGCAGAAAAGGGGAATCTTTAAGCGAAGTACAGTTCTCTGGTTATTATGACTTTTAAACAAAATTTAAAGGGCCTTGGTTTTACCCAAAGCCCTTCATTGCTTTTCTTAATAATATTACAGTTTACGCTTGATCTTTATCTTCATCTTCTATCAACCCAAAATCTTTTGCCGCTTCGTTTACAGGCCTTTCTCTTAGAACCTTCTTTTCAGACATCATGCCTTTTTTGCTCATCATATCCATGTCTTTTTTCATAGGTCTAGATGAAGGTTTTTTCATGCTACCTTTTTCCATAGCGGGCCTTCTTATACGCATATCTTTTTTGGCCATTGCTGCAACATCTTCTTTTCTCTGTTTAATCTCTACAGCTGTTTCAGTAAACATACGTGAGTGATTATCTTCAGGTCTAACACCTTCCTTGATCATACGATCAACTTCTGTAGCGCGTCTTTCTTTTCTAAGGCTTAATTTAATGCCAGCTCCTTTTGCTGCTTTTTCACGAGCATCATCATTGTCATTAATTTTTTTTGTAAGAGCTGAAAGATCTTTGCGAACACGTTTTTCTTTTAAGCGCAAGGCTTTCATTCCATCAGTTTCTTTAACAAAAAGCATTTTATCATGAGATCTTGCTTCTTCTGAATCATGCATTGTTTCAGCGAGACGTCTTGCCTTAATATGTTCTTCGTAGCCAATCCTGTCATCCTCAAGCTCCTTTTTACCTTTCATTTCTTCTACGCGCAATGCTTGTATTTCTTCATGAACTTTTTTAAGTTTTTCTCGCAAATCTTTTTGAGTGTTATCATACATTTTTGCAAGAGCTGTTCTTTTTTTAAGTTCATCTTGCTTATCTTCTCGAGTATCGTCAGAAAGTTTTACAAGAGCTTCTTCTTTACGCGCTAACATTTCTCTTTGATCTTGTAATTGTTTATCCAAAGATTCGATTTTAACCGATCCATGATTAACAATATGGCTCTTGGAAGGCTCTTTATCTCTATCTTCTTCTTCTATTCTCGTTAATTCTTCAGACTTTTTAGATTCAAGGTCATCAATTGTTTTTTCAATTTTTTTGATGCTTTTTTCTAACTCTGCTCTTTTTTTGCTACGTATTTCTTCTTGCTTTTTTTCGTCATCTTTTTTCTTTTTATCTTCACGCTCAATTCTGCTCATACTTTTTGATTTATCATCAGATTCTTTTTTTCGTTCTATTCTATGGGGCATATCACCTTGAGTGCCTGCACTATATTTTACTGCTTTTTTAGATTTAGATTTTTCTTTAGAAGAACTAGACTCTTTTTTATAGTCTTTCTTTTCTTTTTTTGGCATTTTTTCTGATGCATCTTTATCGGCAGAACCTTGCAATGGTGATCTTACCGCTTCTGCTTGAAATACCATACTTAGCAATACAGCAATCAGTATTCTTTTTTCTTTCATTTTACTCTCCTTCTTGAACCCCGCCTCAACCTTAACAGTCGCGGATCTTTTTTAACATTTTTGCAACTATGTACAGACTGTAATAAAGGCCAGAAGCGTAAAGCAATATTTTTGATCCAGCATAATCGGCCTTAGTATCTCCTTGATGGTTTAATTGCCACTTATACAAGAAAAACACACTCATTTGATTTTTTTAAACTAAGAACGGTATGGTACTACTCATATGGTATAGTTCACAATAAAGATTGATTAAAAAATGAAAAAACAAACATTTATTATTTTTTTTATTTCGGCCCATCTTTTTTTTATTGGATTTCAAATCAACAAACAAAGTTCATTAGTAAAACTCTCATATAAAAAACAAACCTATGAACAAAAAATAAAAGACCTAAAAACACAAAAACAAAAACTCATAAATTCTCTCTGTGCTCTTCAAAGTCATCAGAAAATAAAAAAATTTGCTAACAATGAATTAGGTATGTCGCCACTCTTTTTAAAAGATATTAAACACCTTCCAAAAAACGAAACTGACTTACATGAAAGCACTTAGCAAATCTAGAGGTACCTGTATCTTTTTACTTTTCTGTCTTTTATTTTGTATATCAATCATTCATTTGTATGGATTACAAATCCGCCAACACACTTTTTTTAATGATCTTGGTAATAAGCAATATTACCTTTCCCTTACTACCTACCCACCACGAGCACTGATTTTTGATCGTAACAACATACCAATTGCACTCAATAAAGAACGACTTTCAGCATTTGTTATGCCCCACAAAATTAAAAATAAAAAAAAACTTACTGATTTTTTAGAAAAACAATTTCCTGCAGCGCTTAAGCGACTTGAAGAAAAACAACACAGTTACTTTATCTACATCAAACGAAGGCTTACTGATGAAGAAGAGCGTACAATCAAGGAAAATGACAATGAAGATATTCACTTTCTCTATGAGCCCAGTCGCTTCTATCCTATTGATGCCACAGCAACTATTACTGGTATTACTAATACCGACAATCAAGGACTTTTTGGCATTGAGCTATTTTTCGATAAACAATTAACAGGAACACCAACAACCTCGATTCTAGAAAAAGATGCTCGATCGGGACTTTTTTATTTTTCAAAACAAACCTCAAAAGAAGGAAGTTCAGGAATTCCAGTAAAATTAACAATCGATAGTAATCTTCAATTTTTAGTACAAGAAGAACTACTTACAACCATTGAAAAATACCAATCATCACAAGGAGCGGCTCTTATTATGGATCCAACTTCAGGAGAAATTTTTGCAATGGCAACGTACCCAACCTTTGACCCTAATAATACGCAAACACTCTCTGCAGCCGTTACAAAAAATGTTGCAATCACAGAATCCTATGAATTTGGCTCAGCCTTTAAAGCATTTCTTGGCCTTGCAGCATTAGACGAACGAGTGGTAACTTCAGAAGAATTAGTTGATTGTGAAGGAGTAAAAACCGCCTACGTAGAAGGAAGAAAAGTTAATACCGTTGAAAGTTCAGTTGCCCGCCTTCTAACGTTTTCTGAAGTCATCGAAAAATCAAATAATATTGGGGTAGCAAAAATTGCCAAACGACTCGGAACACCCTTATATGGCCATTATAAAAAACTTGGATTTGGAACCAAGACAGGAATTCCATTCCCTGGTGAACAAAGCGGCTTTCTCATGCACCCCAACCGCTGGTCAAAACAATCAGTCATTTCACTTTCTTATGGGTACGAAGTAACAGCAACACTCCTTCAATTAGCAACTGCTTTTTGCCCCTTTGCCAATGATGGTTATCGCATCAGCCCTATTCTTGTAAAAGGCCAACAAGTTACCCCCCCTGAAAAAATCTATTCCTCTGAATCGATAAACACCATGCGCAAGATACTAGAAGAAACAGCTCTCAAAGGAACAGGAAAATATGCACAAGTACAAGGCTACAAAACACTAGGAAAAACAAGTACCGCCAATTTACTTGAACATGGACAGTACAATCCTCATAAAAATTTATATGGGTTTGTGGGAATTATCGAAAGAGGAACCTACAAACGAGTAATCGCCTGCTTTGTTAAAGAATCTCCCCGCCATAACTTGTATGCTGCAACCGTAGCCGCTCCTCTTTTTGAACGTATTGCAGAAAAAACAATTATGCATGATAAGGTTTGGTAACGAAGAAAAATGCCATGAATGACACTGTTCAGTCATTCCCAGAAAGGCTAGTTGTCGTGTACGTACGTACAGGTCAATTAGCTGAGCGGTACGGGAATCCAGACGTAACAAGATAAAATCCTCATAATCTGTAAAGCTATCATCAGCTCTAAACACAATAATAAAGAAATTTTTTAATCAAAGTCCTCGCAATTCAAACTATTTTCTTGTTACGCCTGGATTCCCGTACCGTTCACTTCGTCTAGCCACTGCGCTTTGCGCACTGCCGCGACTTCGTTCTCTGGGAATGACATTATAAAAAAAAGAAGTGCCACAAATGACACTTCTTTCAAAATTCTTGGCTAGCGATTAAAAACTAAAAATCATTTTCGCCAGCTTCTTCAGCTACCACTTCATTTGATGACTTAACGTAAGCAACAACAGCTGCAATAACGGCAACAGTTAGAACAACAGCAGCACCAGTTTTATAAGGATTGCTTACAATAACTTCTTTAAGACGAGTAAATCTAGAGGTAGTATCAGAAGCAGATGTAGTATGAGAAGCAGATGTAGTATTAGAAGCAGATGTAGTATTAGAAGCAGATGTAGTATCAGAAGCAGATGTAGTATCAGAAGCAGATGTAGTATCAGAAGCAGATGTAGTATCAGAAGCAGGTTGTTCAAGAAGAGATTTTGATAGAGAACTAGATACTGCTTTTAGTTGCTCAATTTTAATCGCTAATGCACCTTCTGTAGAAGCCACAGGCAAAGAATCAAAGCTTTCAAGATCTGAAAATCCACCATTTAACTCATAGGTCTTAGAAAGAGAAGGACTTTTATCTAAAAATTTTTTCGCACTTGAACCGACAGTCATCAAAAAATCTTCAACAGGAAGAACGAAATTACCCATATTTGGCAATTGATCTTCAAATCCAGGATTTGCAAAAACAAAAAAGTTTATACTCAACAACCCAATTATCATTAAATTTTTACAATTCATAAAGCGCACGCTTCCTTATTACATATATAATAAAAAGTTATTTTTACACCGTATAATAATAGCTTTTTATTTAATTAAAACATTTTCAAATAAAGACTCAATCTTGCTATAAATTCTACACCTTGTCAAAGGATCATTCTTTGTAAACTCAAGAAAACCTTATCCCAAAGCACTTTGAGCTATTCTTTTCTATTTGTAGGCGCAATGAGTTAATCATCATAGAAATTCATAATTTTATTAATTAATTCTAGACAAACGGCAAAGAACTTGTCTTTGTTTCAAGCCTATTTTAGAATCAAACGCAATCTACTTTAGGAAAAAAAGGAAGAATCAATGAAAAAAGTTATCGCCTCTCTGATACTTTGTTTTTTTGCTCTACAGGCAGAAACACCAAAGAATAGTCAAACATTTTTATTCACCCGACCAGGCCAACAGAATCTCTGCCTCAAACAAGCAATCTGGCACAATCTCTTTTATGACAAAGAAAAAAGAAATGCATTCGATCTTGCTGTATATCACCAAAAATCAACGCATCCTAACAAAATTCAAGCCTATTTTTTACCCTCAAATAGAACACAGCTCTTGGTAAACACCACTGCGCTCAATCGAGACATATTGCCTTACTGGCTACAATTGCCAACAAACTTTAATGGTGTCCTTAGAATTAATCCAACACAAACACAAACAGGTTTTACTCTTGAAGGTCGCCGCTACCTAGGAAATTTCCTCAATCTCGGATCAGTTGCAGGATTTAAACTTTTTCAAGACTGGTGTGCATTTATAACCGCATCTTTTAACGCAGTAAAAAACAACTGGGGCCTTAGTCAGGATAACGTTTCAGGTACCGGACCTACCACTGCCCCGGTCTACGATATTCTTACCGCCTTTGATAATCCTGAATGGGCTTTTTATAAATCAAATGGATCTAACACTCAAAATCAACTTTCTGAAATACGAATTGGGCTCAATACTACTTTTATATCAACACCACGAGCACAAGTTGCCACCTATTCAGGATTTACTATTCCGTGCACAAGAAAACCTTCTAATAAATACATTTTTGCAGCGCAAAGTGGCTATAATGCGCATTTTGGACTTGTCTGGGGAATTTCATTCCAATTTCCTCTCAATCGAGAAAACGAAAACTACCGCTTAGCAGGTACTATTAATTTTGAAAATATTTTTCTCCTCCGGAACCACCAGTTCAGAACTTTCGATCTTTATGGAAAACAATGGAGTCGTTTTTTACTTTTGCGTAAACAAAACGACCCAACAAACACTCTCATTCCAGGGGTTAATATTTTAACCCATAAGGTTCGAGTGTCTCCCCATAACATCATGGATTTTGGAACGGGGCTCCGTTTTACCAAAAACTGGTTTGAGGCAGAACTAGGCTACGGGCTCTGGGGTAATAAAGGTGAACGCTGCCGAATTTATAATAAAAATTGGGTACCTGAATACGGAATTGCTGGATCAACTATTAACACTTCAGCAAGTACCAGTACCATTTCAACTCAAGGCCCTGATGATCCTGTATTTGTCCCTATTGTCCAAAACGATATTAACCTTTACTCAGGACAAAGTACTGCCAGTGCCACCCATAAAGTATACGGATCACTAGGCATTAAACGACTCACCGATTCATGCGACAATACTTTTAATGTGGGAGCGGTTGTTGAAATTCCTCATAACGATACCGATGTCCTTTCAACCTGGGGAATCTGGGTATCCGCTGGCATTGCCTTTTAATTTAAGCTCAGGTTCAGCCAAAGCAAAGCAGGGCTATTCAAATAACGCATTCTAATCAAACTATTGTTGACTTTTAGTTAGTTTAGTTTACCATTTTGCACTGTACTATTACATATTGTTCTTTTAGAAAGGATCCTAAAAATGAACAAAAAATTTATCGCCCTTGTGGCAACTCTCTTTGTAGCAACTTCTGCACAAAGCTATCAGTTCACCGAAACTAATGTCGGTACGTTTAACCAAGCATGGCCAACTGCGTTTCCTGACTCAGAACTCTTAAAAGCTCACACCGCTGGTTTTAGCACCTCTTCTGACTACGTAAAAGAATGCAGCATACAAGCTCAATTTGAAAGAAACGTTCAAACTGCTGTTCTTGCAGGTTCTGGCGTTGTAGTAGCTACCTTTTTTAGTTGCATTTTTGCTGAATGGCTTCAAGAATTTAAGGTAAGAAAAGCTGAAAAAGCAAAACTTATTGCAAGATTACAATGCGAAACTCATCAAATACAAGCTACTTGTCAGGCCGCATAAGCTGCCCTTAACGAGCAAATTTACTTTTATGAAATTGTTTTTTTAAACTCCCCTTGCGCTTCTAGCAGGGAAAGTAAAAAAATAATTTTATAAATATAAAAGGTCCGGATTAAACTCCGGGCTTTTTTATTAAACCATTTTAAAAAATTTTAAATTGCAATTTTGCACCAATTTTACATTAATTAAAAACCCAACTAGAATAATAAAAGGTGGTAGTATTTAAAAAAAAGGAAATTATATGAAAAAAATACAAAAAGCCCTCTTTCTGCTGTCCTTAAGCTTAACAAGCATAAAAATGACTCATTGCGCAGAAGAACGAGAATCACATGTGTATGAAACTTTACGCAATGGAGCATCTAATACAAGCTTTTTAACTATAGGCACTTATACAGGATCAAAATTAGTTAGCAATTTCTGCAAAGCAATAAAATTAACCCTCTTTAACAAAAACTGTGGTGACGCAGAAACAATCGGCAGAACCTTCAAACCAAGTGCAAAAATGCTCGTTCAATTTAATTTTGAGATCCTTGGAGCAATTGCAACAAGCTTAGCTTGTAATGCTTCATTAGGAAAAACAAAAGAAAGCTTAGACTATTTCGGATATGGACTAATTTTAGGAGCAGGCTTTGAAACTTTTTCTCGTATTTTATCATATTTAAAAGAGAAAAATATATGTGCAATATGCCTACTCCATATTGATGAAGAAGCTGTTCTTCCTACTCATAGGATACAGCCGTGCAATCATTCATATCATGCTGATTGTATCAATCAATGGTTTATGCGTGGCAATGCCACCTGTCCTACCTGTAGAGCAACAATACCTGCAGAACAACGCAGAGTAATTACAGATTAACTTATACCTAAAAAAACTCTCATGAAGGTAAAAAGCAAATAGTTTTGTTATTTTAATGTATAAAAAACCCCAGGATTTTATTCCTGGGGTTTGTGATTTGCTAAACTATCTTCAATAAAGAAAGATTAATACATTCCGCCCATGCCGCCCATTCCTGGACCACCTGCAGAAGGCATCGCATCTTTTTTATCTTCTGGAATATCGCAAATGATCGTTTCGGTAGTGATCATCAATGCTGCAATAGAAGCTGCGTTTTGCAAAGCAGAACGAGTTACTTTTGCAGGATCAACAATACCCGCTTGGATCATGTCAACATACTGACCCGTTTTTGCATCAAAACCGATTTCAAAAGCTGAATTGCGAACTTTATCCACAACCACAGAACCTTCAAATCCAGCATTTTGTGCAATAATACGAAGAGGTTCTTCAAGTGCACGGCGTACGATATCAATCCCTAATTTTACATCACCTTCAGCTTTGATTTTTTCAACCAAAACTTGTGTGCGTAAAAGAGCAATACCACCACCAGCAACAATACCTTCTTCAACTGCTGCACGAGTTGCGTGAAGCGCGTCTTCGATACGGTCTTTCTTTTCTCTCATTTCTGTTTCTGTTGCTGCACCGACTTTGATAACTGCAACACCACCAGCTAATTTAGCAAGGCGCTCTTGTAGCTTTTCTTTATCGTAATCAGATGAACTGTTTTCAATTTGCATTCTGATTTGAGCAACACGACCCTTGATAGCTTCGGCAGAACCTGCGCCATCAATGATAGTTGTGTGATCTTTAGTAACTACTACTTTTTTAGCAGTACCAAGATCTTCAAGCGTAAGGTTTTCAAGCTTGATTCCCAATTCTTCAGAAACCATCTTGCCACCAGTCAAAATCGCAAGGTCTTCAAGCATTGCTTTACGGCGATCACCAAATCCAGGAGCTTTTACCGCTACTACATTTAAAGTACCGCGAATCTTGTTGACCACAAGAGTTGCAAGCGCTTCCCCTTCAACATCTTCTGAAATAATCAAAAGCTGTCTGCCAGTTTTTGCTACTTGTTCAAGAACAGGCAGCAATGACTTCATAGAAGTGATCTTTTTTTCATGAATCAAAATGGCTGGATTAGCTAATTCAGCTTCTTGCTTTTCTTGATTCGTTACAAAGTAAGGAGACAAAAAGCCACGATCAAATTGCATGCCTTCAACGACATCCATTTCGTTTTCCATGCCTTTTGCTTCTTCAACAGTGATCACACCATCGCGACCAACACGTTCCATAGCTTCTGCAATTTGTTCACCAATGATGATGTCTGAATTAGCAGAAATGGTAGCAACTTGTTGAATTTCTTCTTTTTTGCTTACTTTTTTTGCTGATTTTCTAATGCTATCGATAGCAACTTCAACAGCAAGCTCGATGCCGCGTTTAAGTTCCATCGGGTTAGCACCAGCAGTAACATACTTGTTACCTTCTCTGAAAATTGCTTGTGCTAAAACGGTTGCAGTTGTGGTACCATCACCAGCAACATCAGCAGTTTTGCTTGCAACTTCTTTAACCAGTTGTGCGCCCATATTTTCAAATTTATCTACTAAGTCGATTTCTTTAGCAACGGTAACACCATCTTTGGTAATTGATGGTGATCCAAATGATCTATCGTATGCAACGTTTCTGCCCCGAGGCCCCAGCGTAACTTTAACTGCATCTGCTAAGGTGTCGACACCACGACGAATTTTTTCGCGTGCTTCAGCACCAAACAGAATTCTTTTTCCTGCCATAGTGATTTCCTTTATTTAAACCGTAGCAAACTGCTTCATAATTAATGTTATGAAGGGTCAATACTAGCTTTTTATTTTTCAATTACTCCAAGAATATCTTCTTCACGCAGTACCAGATGTTTTTCATCGATATCAGTACCAGCATATTTTCCGAAAAATACCACATCGCCTACTTTTACCTGTAGAGGAAGCGTTTTTCCGTTTTGATCTACTTTACCTAAACCGGTAGCGAGCACTTTTCCTGTTTGGCCTTTTTCTTTAGCTCCTTCAGGAATATACAAACCGCTTGCAGTTCTTTCGTTACTTTCTAAACGCTCAATATAGAGACGGTCATACAGTGGTCGAATCTTATCTGTCATTGAAGATTCCTCCTTGTCTAAAATAGTGTTAATAAAAAATGATTTTTTGCACACTCAATTTTTGCTCATACCCTCCACCTTTAGTGACAGAGTCATAGTATAAACCAAAAAAAGAGGATCGCAATTTTTTACAGTAAGTGACTCAGATTTTTTGAGCTCATTTTAACAGAATCTACCTATCGTCCCCAATCTGCAAAAGCAAGTAATCCGTGTTATTCCCAATCTGCGAAAGCAGGCGATCCGTGTCATTCCCAGCCGGCAAAAGCAGGTAATCCGTGTCATTCCCAGCCGGCGAAAGCAGGCGGTAAGGGAATCTATGGTACAAAAAAAATCTTATTTTAAAGATTCTCTTACCGCTTTGCTGGGAATAGCACTTAACAACAGCCACCAGGATTTTTTGGTTGTTTGCAGCACCCACGAGAAGCATCAAAATTACAAGTGTCGGCACACATTTTACCCGCATCTTGCAAGACCTTTTTCACATTATCGTGAGTCGGTTGATAAAGATCGAACATGTTTCCGCTTGGATCAGCACACGACACCATAATGCCATGAGTTGCTGTGACTGGTTCATTTAAAAAAGCAACCCCAGCATCTTTGAATGCTTCATAACTTGCTTTAAGATCAGCTACTTGGAACACCAAGCCCGAATGCTTACCTTTTTCAACAGTTGCAGATGGACACAAGCCAATTCTCATACCACCTGCTTCTAGCTCACACCATTTACCAGGGATATGGAACATCACTTTAAGCCCAAGCTGGGTGTAAAACTCAATACCTTTTTGAAGGTCTTCTTGCATTACAATAACCATGTAAACGCCCGTAATTGTCTTATTTACTATCGTATCCATTCAGGCCGTCCTTATAAAAACATCTTGTTATTACTTTCTACTCACTCATTACAGTGTAACGATCTGACCTATTTTTTAAAGGGGAAAGTTAGATGATAAAAAAGCAGATAGTAGTCTTACTGCCCTAAATCTACTAAAGACATGCTTCGCTTTTCGTTAATGGCCAACCATACACAGAGCCTTGGCAAAACATGGTTCCCCGATGGATTCAAAACAGCGACCTACCCGATTTTGTGGATAAAAATTCACCTACTGACATAAACGAACGTAATAAGGCATATTTTTCTCATATAAATTTTTATAGATCTGGCGATATTCAGCGTTTTCAATTTCTTCAAACGTTGGAACCCCCTGCGCATCACACTTGTAGGAAGTAAGTGGTTCAAATGCAGTAGTTTTAACTGCTCTACCATTCCAATGCTGCGTAAACCGACACAACTGCGTATCATACCATTCTGATGTATCACCAAGATGAGGTGAAAGATCTTCCCATTGTAAACTCTCTGGAATAAAAGGAATTGCTACTGCACTGCAAAAATTACGAACTGTGTTTAATGGATCATCACACAGCATTTCTGACCGTATAATAAAGGGTTTATTACAGGCGTATTTTTCAATCAACTGATACAGTTCATAAACCGCTTGATAACTCAAAACCTCATCCAATACCCCATTAATTCCAGCTATTCTATAATAATTGGAAAGATAACAAGGATGAGGATTACGAATTAAAAAAACAAAATGGACATCAGGATTACGAAGAAGTGAACAATCTGAAGTAAGATAGCCGGTTGCTGCAAAACTCATTTCTTTCACAAACACATTTTGCTTTTTTGCTTGTTCCTCAATAAGATCTACTACCCCTTTATACGTAGTGGGCAAGTACTGTCTTACATATTTTTGATTTCCGTTAGATTTGACCAAACCCCACGCTGCAACACCAGGCTCATTGATCATCACAAAGTCCCCCCGTTGCCGCATCATTTGCAAACAAGGGGTTGATGCTGAACGAGCTAAAGAAATAAGAAAAACAGTTTTATAGTTTCCAAAACAACTTGTTATCCCAAGAAACAAAAATAAAAATCTTTTATTCATTACAATTCCTTTTAATCTAAAGCTTTTTTTATGCTCAAAGCTTAACAGAAAGACCTGCATGCGCAAACATACAGCAAGAAAACCTATGAATAGACAAAATATATAAGACATTCCCGAAAGAGATGGTGTGCCCGGCTGGATTCGAACCAGCGACCTGCCCGACTTTGCGTAAAGCTACGTCGTGGCACCACGCCTTAGCACGCAGTGCGGCGGCGGGTGGATTAGAAATTTAGCAATTGCTTAAGCAAAAACTTAAAAATGATTTTTTATAAATGCTCTTCCAGAACCCGTTTTTAAATACAGTTCAAACCTATGAGCTTTTTCTTTATCAAGAAAAGCAACATAAAACATAAGTTTCCATGGTCCCAAGTCGGCAGTATGAGCACATTGACCGCTCAAATGTTCACTTAGTCTGCGTTCAATGTCATTGGTTTTACCGATGTAATAGGACCCAGACTCACTCTGTAATGAATAAACAAAAAACATAAGACACTTCTCGAGTAGATGGTGTGCCCGGCTGGATTCGAACCAGCGACCTACGGATTAGAAATCCGTTGCTCTATCCAACTGAGCTACGAGCACACTAATTTTTTGATCTTAAGAACTAAGAAACCTTTAGTATAAGGCAACTGATCATTCTTTTCAATTTTTATCTATAATTTAAAGAAATAGCTTTTGAATTTTTACCTGATCAAGCACAGGCTGAATCTCAACGAAATACAGTAATTGCCAAGCTTGAGTTTTCTTAGCTTGTGGGTTATCGGTCATATCCCACACAGGATACACACGCATTGCCCGCTTTCCGCCCCGCCCATCTTTTGAAAGCACTCCCTTTTGCAAGAGAATACCTTTGGGGAAAATGAACTGACCGAAAGAATCCCCACTACGCACGCTCACAACCAGAAAATCAAAGTGATCGCTCACATCATAAGGCATGATAGGACTATTTGCGATTCGCTTCCAAAAAGTAACAAATTGGCCAACTTTTGTAGGAGTAATTTTTGCCACACGAAATTTAATATGTTTTTGACCAAGATCAAAGCTACACGCTGCATAGTCTTGGCTTTCGATTTCTTGCACCAAATTGCTGTAGGTTAATCCAAGTGAAGCATAAGCAAGCTCTTGAGCAGCAAGAAGATCAGTCGAAATAGTCGCTTGATGTTTCATTATTCCCTCTACGATCTTGCAAAAACTAATAGCTTTGAATAATCCCCACGATCAGCAGATTGTAATGCTTTAATATATTGCTTACGTACCGAAGTAGCTCTCGTTAAATCTTGATGCATTCCCCACGTAAATCGGCCTCCGCCCTTCTGCACAATCAAAACATCCGCAATTAATCGAGCATGCCTTCCGTTACCATTTGCAAATGCATGTATAAATACCAAACGATGATGGAACCTTACTGCAATCTCATCCAAAGGAAAAGTATCATGATTCAACTGATAACAAACATCATCACAAAGCTCTTGAAGATTCATAGGTATCTGAGCCCAGTGGACACCAATATTTTTTTCTGAAGTACGAAATTCACCAGCCCATTTCCATGTTTTATCAAACATGCGCTTGTGCAATTTCTTAATAAATAAAATTGATACACTATCTTTTTGCTTAACAGCCCAAGGTTCAGCTTCAATGATATTTTTTCTTCCCACGCGTTTAATTCTTCTTGAGTAGTAATATGTCCTGGTAATAAACCAGCAAGCTCATCCTGATCTAAAGGAGTTGATCCTAAGGGTTACTTAAAAATCATCATTACCCCATAAATTTTTAGAATCACCACGTAAAAGTTCTTGCACTAAATCTTCTTCCTGAGCCTGTAACTGCTTTTGGTTTAACCCTTGCTGTTCTAATTTCATAGAATGATTTATTGTTCTAATTCGTCTTTTGGCGATAACTCGTGCTTGTTTTTCAAGTATCTTATCGAGAGATTCCAAAGGAAGAAGACAATACACAAGCTTACAATCCAAACTCTTAGCAACCTGTTCAAGCGTTTCTAAACTAATGGTCCCGTTTTTTTCTCTTCGTTCCATTGCTGTTATATTGGTCCTATTACAATTAAGTCGCTTCGCTAAGACATAACTAGACATACCTAATGCATCACGAATGGTTCTTATCCAGCCCTTTGAAGGGACAGCTTTATGAGCAAGATCAGAAAAATTATTTAAGCTTTCTTGAACCTGATCTCGCATTAATTTTTTAAAACTTTTAGCCATAGTTGTTATCCTTTTAGTTACCTATAGATAACTAAAATATCTATTATTTACGATCATCAAGCTTAAAACTGTCTTAGATTTTGAGACGACTAATAACCGCTTTCACCAATTCAGGAAACGTTGGATTATAACAACGACCGATAAAATGGCCTTTATCGGTAAATTCGTAGTATTCAGTGTTTAAATTTTTATGCACAGCACGAGCTTCTGCTATTGGAATCCACTGGTCATCGGTAGAAGCAAATTGAATGATGAATGTTTGATTCTGTTTGATAGCGTCCCAATTCCAAGGACGATCGAAATAACCACTGAGCTTTTCAGTTTCCATACCCAAGTCACTCACATATGAACCAACAAGCACCGACCCTAAAATCTTATTATTCTCCGCAAAGCGCATAGCCGCTATGGCACCTGTTGAATGACCAATAAGTATCGTATGTTCATCGGCTCCTAATGTTTTCAAAAATGGGATCCAATATTTTTCTCTGCAAATCGGAGTGTCTGGAAATTGCGGTGCTAAAACGGTCAATCCGACTTTTTCTAGCTCTGCCTTAACATACGGAAGCCAATTATCCTGAGGAGAACTATCTCCGTTACCGGGAATAAGAATTACTTGTATCTTCTTCACAGATAAATCCTTTTAGCCCACCAATTCAGGCGCAACAAACAGAACTTTGAACTCTTTTGCGATAACAACAAGCTCATTTTTAATCGTATCGGACACATCGGTTGATTCTAAAATAGTGTTGTAGACTTGTGGATACACTGATTCAACGTAGCTTACAAACTGTGAAACAAATGCTTGAACGGTTGGAATTTCAACATCATGCAAAAACCCTTCTTGCAAAATAAAAAGCATCAACGCTTCTTGCACAAAGTTATAGGTGGTGTAATGACCTTGCTTGAGCACTTCCATAGCGCATTGACCACGAGCAAGTCGGCGCTGTGCTTCTTTATCAAGATCGGTACCAAACTGAGAAAAATCTAGCAGTTCACGATACTGCGCAAGTTCAAGACCCAAGGTCTTTGCCATCTTTTTCACTGCACGAGTTTGCGCCGCTCCACCAACACGAGAAACCGAAAGACCAATGTTCACCGCAGGACGAATCCCACTTTTAAATAATTGATCATCAAGGAACACTTGTCCATCAGTTATGGAAATAAGATTAGTTGGAATATACGCAGTAATATCATCCGATTGTACTTCAATAATAGGAAGCGCCGTTAACGAACCTCCCTTTGCAAGCTTACCTGCACGCTCTAACAATCGTGAGTGAAGATAGAACACATCGCCTGGATACGCTTCGCGCCCTGGTGGCCTACGTAACAACAACGACATTTCTCGATAGGCAATCGCATGGTTACTTAAAGAATCATAGACGATAAGAGCATCATGCCCTCTATCTCTAAAGTATTCACCTATTGTGCAACCAACATATGGCGCAAGGTATTGGCACAGCACTGCGTCACTTGAATCGGCACTCACTACTACCGTGTACTCAAGAGCTCCGTTTTCACTTAACAATTGAATAACGCGCGCTAAGTTTGCTTGGCGTTGACCAATTGAAACATAAATACAGAAAACATTTTTGCCTTTTTGGTTCAAGATTGCATCAAGCGCAACTGCTGTTTTACCAGTATTTCTGTTACCAATAATCAGCTCTCGTTGACCTTTACCAACAGGAACTAACGCATCAATAACAAGAATACCTGTTTGTAATGGTTCATTAATCGGACTACGTTCAATAACCCCTGGTGCAAATGTTTCTATCGGCGCTACAGCTTCTGCATTTAGTTCGCCTAGCCCATCCATTGGTGTTCCAATCGCGTTTATAACACGACCAAGAAGATTCATACCTATAGGAGTTTTAAATACATGTCCAGTACGTCTTACTACTTCTAATTCAACAACAGGAACGTTGGCATATAAAAGAAAAACAGAAACAAAACTTTCATCAAGATCAAGAATGATCCCTCTGTTTCCCTCGTCAAATTCAACGATTTCATTATAGACTGCTCTCTCAAGACCATGAACACGGCAAATGCCATCACCCACTTGAACAACAATGCCAATTTCTTCTAAATTTTCTTGCGGCCCATCATGTAAAGCTTTTTCAAAAAGAGAAACAAGATCGGTACTTTTTATCTTCATAAAACCTCAGCGTCGTACGCTAGTATACAGCGCTCGTAATTGAGCCTGAGCAGAATATTCCCATAAATACTGTTCATTAAAAATACGCACACCAGCTATAAGCTCTGGGTTTAGCTCGTAAGAACAACGCACCTTTGCAGGCACCTGTTCTTGTAAAAAATTTTCTATACATGTTTTTTCTTGTTCTGACAGAAGCACTGAACTTTGCACCGAAAATGTCATAATTCCAGCCTGTTTTTGATACAAATCTGCTAATTGATGAAACATAGGAGCAAGCAATGATGCGCGGTGATGCGCTATTACCAAACACATTAACGCATAACAGGATGAAGGGAGTTTAAACCGGTCAATAAGATCCATGAGCGCCTTCTTTTTTACTACCGGAGAAAGTAACGTTAAATCCATTAAAAAGCATGCTGGTTGATGCTCCTTAAAAAAGACGTGTACCGCCTCGAATGCAGCAACATGATCAGGTTCAAGAAGATGATATGACACCCCCAAATAAGCTTGCGCATAACGCCGAGCAAGAAAAAGTCCCGATCTATCCACAAGCATCCTCCTTCGCTAATGCTTTTAAAGAAGTAGCTACATAGTGCCTTTGGACTTTTTCATTTGCAAAAAAAGTAAGAACTTGTTCTTTTGTCTGTGCAAAAATATGTGGAATAACTTCGCGCCTTAAAAATTCTTGGCACAAACCATCCGCTCGCTTCTTTAAATACTCAAGGGATTTTTTTTCAATTTCTTTGCGTTCAATAGCATAGAGATTGTCTCGTTCTTCCATCACGTTTTTCCATAGCTGCACCTTCCAAAGCAGTTGCTGAGCATAAGCCTTTTGGTCTTCCATTTCTCGAATAACCTCAGCTTTTTTTACTCGAAGCTCAACCGCTTCTTGCTCTAAAGCAAAAAGGCGCTCTTCGCGCTGTTTTAGGCTTTTTTTAATATAAGGAGCAAGATACTTTCTCACAAGATACGCACATGCAACAATAAGCATTCCCAAATTGAGAAACTTATTAATAAGCATTCCCCAAGAAAAACTAGACATTAGTTATCCTTTTTACCAAAAAGCTAACTGCTTCTTCTGTTATTTGATTGCGTGAGGCAACATCACATTCACGAGAAAACGAAAACGTATCAATTGAAATATTCTTAGGAGAAAGATCTTCAGGAATAGGAGGAAGCGCCGCAACAAAATCCTTACGTATAGATTCAAGCGCAGAAACTCGCCCTTCTTCTGTTTTTTTTAATGCATCTTTTTCAGATTCTATTGATTTTTCAAGGCGAGCAATAACGCGCCGCTCATCCTGAATTTCCTTTACACAGTTGCGTAAAAAGAAGGTATCAAGCATCTTCCATGCAACGATAAAATTGAACATCTGAACAAAGAGCGTAACGTTAATCTGAATCATACGATCACCTGGCTTAGTAAAAAGCGAAAAGATTAACGATTAAAAAGAATAGTAACGAAGGCAATAACAAATGCATATACAGCAGCTGTTTCTACCATGATAAGCCCGAACATCATCGCGCTTCTAATTTGATTAGCGCTTTCAGGATACTTGCCGATATTTTCACATGCCTTTGATGCAATCATGCCCATTCCCAAAGATGGTCCAAGCGTTCCTAATCCGATAGCAATTGCGGCGCCTAAAAAAGCCGCTGCTTTTACGTAATATTCCATTGGGGTACCCTTTCACAGATTGATTTTTCATTTTAACAGTGTAGTTCGTTATTCTACTCCACTTTTTTAGTTCCTTACAAGAATGAATACGAATAACCTTATAAAGATAAAGTATTTACCCGAGAACAAACTGACAATTCTGGAGTTGTTGCTTTAATAAATTCAGCAATCTGAGCAACATACGCTTCCATCTGAGTTGGATAATTTTCAAATTCGTTATCCGCTTCAATCACTAATACTGGAACATCCACCAGTGACTTGGCGACATTTTTTTTATCTATTAACCATTGCTCATGTTTATCATGCAACAAAGTCAAATACTCTAAAGGAACTATTTTTTCTTCTGAACGAGCACGTTTTTTTAAACGTTCAAAACTTTTTTCAGGGCTTGTACGCAAATAAATAAAACCAGATGGTTTTTGAACATAATTTTCAATAAGCCAATCGAACCATTCCTGGTACAAGCTCCATTCAAGAGGGCTCATAGTTCCCATTTCAAAACAGTTTTTTGCAAAACAATACCGATCTGAATACACAGAACGTTCAATTATCTGTAACCCATGCATAGACTCTGCTGCTTTTTTTTGTTGTTCCATAACACGCGTAATAAAAGCATAAGATTGAAAAGTATACGCCCATCGCTTTGTATCTTTATAAAAACGCTCAAGAAGATTTTCTCCTGCAGCAACTTGTTGCCACTGATCTACAGGCTCATACACTATCTGTACCGGTAAATGTTCTTCGATCAATCGTAAAAAAGTCGATTTACCAGCCCCAATATTTCCTTCAACCATAAAACTTTTTAAAAAAGATGTTTTATGCACCATAAAAATCGACTCCCTCGAAAGATATTTGTAGAACAAGCTTAATTTTGCTCCATTTTGTCATAATTAGACGTTTTAAGTATACTCGCACTAAAAAGGAAATCCCTCTATGAAGCACAACATCTGCTTTTCTTTAGTAACAGTAGCCATAAAGAGTTTACGCAGGAAAAAAAAATTATGAAGTACAGCCGTTGTTTTTTGTTAATTATAACACTCTTACAAAATTTTATTCACGCTGAAGAATGGGAAAATATTTTTGATCAACTAGACGAGCAACAATTTATCTTAGAGGCAAACAAAGATGAAGATGAAGGCATAGATTTCAATGCAACGCGTGCACCCCTTACGCCACAAGAAGCAATTCAAAACCTTACAGATATTAATGCTCAAAAAATTGTGCAAAATCCAATCTATTATCGCAGCAACCCCCCAATGCGCAGAAACATCATTGATAATCCTATATTTCAACAATTTGTTGAACGAGGAAAATCGGGTCAAAATTTTTCCTTCAAGCCCTTTTTCACACAAACCTTTAAAGAATATTTCTACGGTACCCGATCCAATATCAACTACTATATTGATATGAATCAAAATGATACCAACAATCAGCTCAATGACCTTCTAACTCAGCTGATAAATATGGATATTTTGCCTACTGGATTCAACATTACTAATGTCCTTGGACTCTTTAACACTATCTATCTAGAAGAACGCAGAGCAGGAGCCATGTTTGAATATGTAAAATCAACTGGCACCTGGACACTTTCAGGACGTCTTCCTTTTTATTACGGCGAACACAACTTAAACATGCCTCCAGAAGATCAAAAAAAGGTAGAAAAAAATGCATTCTTTGGAAATAGCAATTTCGATGAAATCACCTTTGCTCGTGAACATTTAATTAGCGATCAGTTAGGGTTTGGAGATCTTCGGATTAACTTCGAGCATCTTTTTATAGATACTCACAAGCAAATGTTCAGTGCAGGAATACGAGCAACTATTCCTACTGCCTTTGCTGTAAAAAAAGGATTATATGGAAGCAATTTTAATCTATTTACACCAGCTCCATCCTTTGACTTATACACTGACTTTCTCTTGCCAGGCTTACCACCAATTCAAAATATTCCCTTACTAAACGAAAATATTCAAACCCTGGGATACGCAATCATGGATAGACTAGCGACTATACTTGTGCAAACCCCCCTGGGTAATAACCACCATCTTGGAATCGGTGTCTTTACCCATAATAAAATGATTTTTAGTGATCGAATCTCTCTTTCAGGACTTGTTTCAGCTGAAATATTACTTCCTGCAAATGAACAACGCTTTTTTGTTAATAATACACCAGTCGCTGCGTTTAATGTTTTTGACTGGGCAAATAATGCTGTGCAAGTGAATGAAAAACTCAATTTTTTAAATGAACAATTTATCAACAAATTGTTCCCAAAGGATTATCAGGTCTCTGTATTTCCTGGTTTTATCATTCAAAGCACTTCCGCATTTACTTATAAAGGAAGACGTGCTGATATAACAGCAGGAACAGATTTATGGTGGCACACCGATGAACGATTCTTAACAATTGATGCACCAAAAGAAATTAAAAATCAAAACCTCATTAGTAAATCAACAGCAAAAATGGGGTATGGCTACCAGTCAATGCTCTGGTTTTCTTTAGAAAAAAAATTCAAGCCAGGTTCTTCCTGGAAATTTGGCTTGCGCGCTGAAGTAACTGCTAACAGTTTTGGAGTAGGAGAAGAGTGGGGAGCCTGCATTCTCATCCAAAAATTCTTTTAAAAAGGAAAGTAAAATATGAAAACAATGAAAAAAAAACACCTATTCTCGATTCTTATGCTGTGCTCATATACAACTATTGTAATCAGCACTGACACACTAGCAGACCAAGCACACACAGATACGAAAACCATAACAGCAACCGCTGGAGCAGCCGCACACAAGCGAAAAAAAACAAACTTTAAAGAGCTTGATCTTATTAAAAAAGTAGACGGAAAATATGGTTTTTTTGATGCAACCTCTATACACGAATCGCTTCAAGCGCTTTCAAAAATCAAAGCCATACAATATGGAGAACGAGACAAAGCAACTCAAAAAAGAAACGGCCATTACCATTTCGGCGATAAACTTGTAACGCTTCAAGAGATTGTCATCGAAGAAAATAAGCTTATTAAAGATAAGGTTGCAAAAGATGACACCCGCTGGACAACACTTATTGTTGCTCTAGATGGGATAAAAGATGATTTTAATGCTAAGATGAAAGAATTGCGTAATGCAAAAGAAGAAAGCGAAATAGCAAAAAGCATCAAACATAAACTGATTGCCTTTTTTCTTAAAGACCAGAATAGAGAAACATCTTTAATGGCTAATGCGGATTTACCTGATGAAAGAAAACGCCTGTACGACGCATCTGCTACTGAATTTTTTGTTTTTTTAAATGATCTCAGCCACTTTCTTGAAGACATGATTGATTCATGTCCAGAAGCACATAAACAGTACAAAGAACTTGTGCAAAAAGCACACACTAAATAAGGCCACCCAACTCTATGGAAACACTTAGCGGAACAGTTGAACGATTTCTTTTTCAAGATAGTGAAAAAAGCTTTTGTGTTTTCCTCCTCAAAGTTGAGCGTGAAACCTCTATAGTTGTTCGTGCCCATGCAGTTTCTTTCCATCCAGGACAAGATGTGGAAGTTGAAGGTGCATGGGTCACTCATCCTAAATTCGGCAAACAGTTCGATGCACAATCATGCAAAGCAACTCTCCCTACCAGTATTCTTGGTCTTCGGCGCTATTTAAGTTCAGGCATGATCAAAGGAATTGGAAAAACTTATGCTGACAAACTAGTCAATGCATTCGGCACCACCGTTCTTGAAGTTATCGATAAGCATCCTGAACGACTCGCTACTGTTCCTGGTATTGGGCCTAAACGGCTCGAACAAATCATTACTGCTTGGAAAGATCAAAAAGATATTGCAAAAATCATGGTCTTCTTGCAAGAAAAAGGAGCGTCTCCTGCCTATGCAACAAAAATTTATAAAAAATATGGAACAAGCTCTGTAGCAATTGTCACTGAAAATCCCTATCGCCTGGCAGAAGAAGTCTGGGGCATCGGTTTTAAAATGGCAGACCTTCTTGCGCAAAATCTGGGTTTTGAAAAAAATTCAGCCAAGCGAATCAAAGCTGGTATTATCTTTGCCATCACAAATGCAACTACCTTTGGCCACCTCTATGCTGAACTTGATGACCTAAAAAATAAGACTTTTGAACTCTTAGAGCTTGCGCAAGACGCAGACGTACAAGCAACCCTTAAACGATCATTCCACGAACTCCATGAAGCCCAAAAAATAAAATTAGTAACCTACCAAAACAAGCATTACGTAACCCTTGCACAGCATTACCATGTTGAAAAAAACATCGCAGCAAAATTAGACACCGTTATCAAACATTACTCAACACGGTCATTTGACGTAGATGCAATCTATCAATCACTACGCGTACCTAAAGAAGGTGAAGTTGAACTTAACGAAGCCCAGCAAAAAGGAATTATTGACTGCCTACAAGCAAAAGTTTCCGTTATTACCGGCGGCCCAGGAACAGGAAAAACAACACTCATCAAAAAACTACTTGGGATTTTGGACGGTCTCCAGATTAGCTATAAACTTACTGCTCCAACTGGGCGCGCAGCCAAACGAATGATGGAAAGCACCGGACGTTTTGCAGTTACCATTCATCGGCTTTTAGAATTCAATCCACATACCATGTCATTCACTTATAATGACCAGCATTCGCTCAAGGTCGATTATTTAATAATTGATGAAGCTTCGATGATTGATGCATTTCTTGCCTATGCGCTTGTTAAATCAGTACCGTTTACCGCCCACATAATTTTTATTGGTGACGTGGATCAACTCCCACCAGTAGGCGCAGGAAACTTTTTACGTGATTTAATCGCAAGTAACATGGTTCCTGTTACCAAGCTGAGTTACATTTTTAGACAAGCACAAAACAGTTTGATTACTTATAACGCTCACCGTATTAATAAAGGCGAAATGCCTGTCTTGAAGGCAGAATGCACGTTTCAAGATTACTTTTTTATTGCAGAAGAAGACCCTGCAAACCTTCCTTTGCATCTTAAAAAGATACTGCATGGACTTCTCCCTCGTTTCGGCATTAAAGCACAAGACGCTCTTATTCTTGCCCCTATGAATCGTGGTATTGCAGGAACACAAAAATTAAACCAAGATATGCAACTTCTTCTAAATCCAGAAAAAAAATCACAAGTTCAGCGCTTATTTAGCACGTTTAAACTTGATGATCCCGTTATGCAAATCAGAAACAATTACGATAAACATGTATTCAATGGTGATATTGGAACAATTAGTAAGATTGATGAAGAAGATAAAATCATGACAATTACCTTTCCTGAAAAAGATGTCGAGTACGATTTTTCTGAACTTGACGAACTTACCTTGGCATACGCAATCTCGATTCATAAAAGCCAAGGATCAGAGTTTTCGGCCGTCATTATTCCACTCTTTATGCAACACTTTACGCTCTTACAGCGCAATCTTGTCTACACCGCGCTCACCAGAGCAAAGAGAGTATGTTTTATCATTGGGCAATATAAGGCACTTGCTATGGCAATTAAAAACACCAAAGGAACTGAGCGGCTGACTTTCCTTACTCACTATTTAACGAGTGACTTAGCATGTCGATAAAACAGTTTTTTTTTACAATACTTTTAACGTTTCTGCCTACTAGGCTTTCTGCTCATTTTTTTACTGTAGTACTTGACCCAGGAACACAACATGACACAACGATTACAAAAGAAGCTCTTACCTGCATGAAAACTCTACAAGAAGGGTTGGAAGACGCTTTTCCAAAAGCACGGATTGTCCTGTCTTGCTCCTCTCAAAATACAGTTGATCCTCTACAAGTCGCTTCTTTTTCTAATCGCATCAACGCGAATCTGTATGTCAGTTTTAATTTTTTTACTGAATCCCCCTTGGCTGTCCACCAAAAGGAATCCTCAAAAGAAACAATTAAAAACATAAGAATCTACACCTGCTTAACTCCCGTTAGTGCGCAAAAAAAATCTAGCGAACTTACCTTTATCCCTTCAGAAAAAGCCTATGAACTTAATTCTCAAGAATCAAAAAAATTCGGACAAAAATTTTTTACCGCAGCAAAAAACGCAGGGCCTTTTTCTGTTTTTGAACCAAAAGAGGTCCCTCTTAAAACATTAAAAATAGTATTTGCTCCTTCATTTTTAGTTGAAGTAGGAATAGACAAACCAAAAGAGTTGAATGCATACTTTCCTCAACTTTTTGAAGGGCTTAAAGAAGTAATTACCAGCGCAATGGAGAGCAAATCTTCATGAATACCTATGGTAACCCTCATCAAAGAGCGTCTATTTTAAAACGTGTCATCCCCAGAGAACGAAGTGAACGGTATGGGGATCTATGGAAAAGACAAAGACCTGGACTCATTATACATACCAAAGATTCCCTTACCGCTTGCGATAGCAAGCTGGGAATGACACAACCCGTCCTGCCCAGCTATATGAATTTTGTTTTATTACGCCTGGACCCCCGACGTTCAGTCGCTTGTCTGCACATTCACATGAGACAATTTCCTATCTCTGGGGACGACGTGATTTTTTATTTGCTTATAAATTTTCGGATAAGTTCTAATGGATAACAATAAAAAAATTTTTATCTCTCTTCTATTTATAAGCTTCCTCGCAGGCATGCTCTTTTTTTGTAGCTATCAAGAATGGTTAATCATTTCTTGGCACAGACCATCACATCATACGCAAAGCGCTTCCACGATAGAGAAAAAAAACATAACGTTATGGAGGGAGAAAAATAACAGCTGGATTCATGAATCTGTCCACATCCTTTGGTCAGAAAACCACAAAGATAACTTTAAACTTTTAACAACTGCCTGGCTTGCATGGCTTCATGATGAACAAATACTTTCAAAAAAAATAGATGCTGAAAGTGTACTTTTTTCACCTTCTGGGTACGAAATGTACGTATCGTTTGATCACAATCCTTTTGAAAAACAGTGGTCAATTCACCAAAAAGAATCTTTTATTGCAGCCCTACTAAAAAATTATAAAGAACAAGGATGCACCGCTTCGTATCTCTACATTTTGGTGCACCATGAACCTTTAAAAGACATTCATCTTGATTTTAGCAAACATTGGCCAATTATTACCCCTCAGTAGGTGGCGGGGTAGGAAAATTGTGTGCAATTTGAAAGTTAATAAGTGCTCCTTCTACCTGATCGCGATAAATTTTTCCAATTGCTGAAAGTTGTTGCAGAAGAGAAGAACAGTAATCACTTTTGCTATGCCAACAAACCCTTCTGCTTTCTTTTGTAAGTGTATTCATTGCTGTAATTAATGAACTATTATCAACAGCAGTTTTTAATTGTTTATACTCAGCCTGCTTATCTTTAGGTAATGTTTTTACAAAATCAGCGACTTGTCTTTGATACACAGTATCATTTTGTTGATTCGCAAGCTCAATTGAGTCTTTTCTTATTGCTTGAGCTGTTAAAACAGTCAACGATAAACCCAACATACTCACTATAAGTATATTTTTTTTCATTCTTTTTTCCTTGTTTTTTCTCCGAAGACCTTATGCCAAAAATTATCCAGCACCCCAGAGATATTTTTTTAAATAAGCTCCATGCTTATCCTTATTATTCACTCTAGCAGGTCTCACCCCCCCTAGTCAATATTCTAATAGAAATTAATAATATTTTGTAAAAAGAAAAAAACCCTCAACAAGGCCTTCTTGTGTTTAACTGAGGGTGAACGCTACTTCTTAGCGTTATTTATAGAGCCTATATCTATGACTTTATTGCAATTTTGCAAAAAAATATTACAGTTACAATATATTTCATATAATGTATTTTTAATAAGGAAAATAGCTATGAAAAAGAAACTAGTCATCTTATCACTGACTATAATAAGCATAAATTCATTATTTTCTGACCTAAAGTCTGCCTGCTGTGCTGAAGAAGAACATTCTTTGACAGGCTCGGAAGAATGCTCTCTCTTTGATGCCTTCTTAGAAGAAGAAAGAGAAACTGAGTTGTTAACCTTGCTACGGCTGAATTATGCCGAAACCTTTCTTAACCAAGCTCTTTCTGCCAGAGAACAACAAATTTTAATGACCGCCGGCATACAGTTTCTTAAAAAAACGCTCGACGAGTTAGCGAAAAAACCAAATGAACACCATGCATATTTAAACAGAATGTTTGGGAAAAAAGAAACTACAGAAAATCTAATACGATTATATCAACAACTTTTAAAACGAGAACTTATTAGACAAACTGAGTTACAAGAAGCAATAGAAATAGAAAAAGCTACTATCGAAATTACACAAGAAGAACAGATGCTTGCAGAAGAAATGAAAAGTAAAAACATAGCACTAGATAAACGTAAAGCTGAAATAAAAGCCGCAGTTGAAAGAGCCCGAGCAGAAACTCAAAAATCTTCTGACTACCTGCCTCCAAAAGAACTCAATACTCGCTCTACTCTCGTTGAGAAAAAAGACGATACCACAACGCTATTATTAGCGCTCGATACTTTAGCTAATAAGTTTGGTATTCACACTGCGTTAGACTTCTGCGGTTCCGGTTTTTGTCCCGCATGTGGCCCTCATACTGAAGAACCGCATATAAGCTACCGTCGCAATGGACAAAAAATATCGCTCAAGGGAATTGCATCACTAAAAGATCTTGATGCTTTTATTAAAAAAGATCCCCGAGATTCTCGTCGAAAAATTATTGCTAAAACAATACGAGCCCTGGGTCAAAAGTATTTTTCGGATCAGAAAATTAGAAAAGACCTAGAAACAATTTTTAGTCACTCCTGGACTCACTAATACATTAATAATTTTGAGGTTCATCATCTTTTTTAAGGTGAACAATCTGAACAGGGAATGATAAATCAATGCCATTACTACGCAACGTTTTAACGATAGCAAATCGCACATTACTTGCGATCTCCCATTGTTCGAGCGTTTTTTCTGAACTAATAAAACCACGGACTAAAAAAGTAAACCCATTCGCCGTAAACTCTTCCAGGCGAATAACAGGAGCAGGAGTATTCAAAATATTATTAGTGGTTTGAATTGCTTCTAACAAAAGTTCTTTCACCTTTGCTGGATCTTCAAAATAACGTACAGAAACAACAATATCGGGAAACGCAATATAGCTTCTGCTGTAATCCCAATTATTCACTACTTCACGAATAATACGAGAATTAGGAACAATGATACTGTAACTATTTTGACGACGCAAAACGACTGACCGTGGAGTAATTCTTCTGACAACACCCATGACTTCCTGGTCTAATTTAATGTAATCCCCCACTTTAAGAGGTCGCTGAACAAGAATTATAAAGTAAGCAACAAAATCGTTAAACACATCCCGCAATGCCCATGCCATACCAAAAAGCAATGGCCCGAGATAATACACAACAAGAAAGCCAAATCCTTCGTACCACAGACCAACAGTGATAACGATAATAGCTGATACATAATATGAAATAGTTGAAACCGTATTATGAACTCCGGGATCAACAAGCAACATTCCAAAAAGACGGTATAAAACAAATTTATCAATAAACGAAGCAACCATAAGGCTTAATGGGATGAAAGAAATCGTACGTAAAATATCAAGCACGCTTATTTTTTGATGCTGGCCATCAACGATACTTATAACAATAGTTTTTTGAGTAAAGAATTCAGCAAGCGCCCCGAGTGGGATTGTCTTTCCCCAAAACCAAGAAATCAGCCATATCCCAAGTAATATGAAAAAAACCAATAAGAAAATAGCAAGAATGCTGTACCAGGTTTTTGCTAAATAAAAACGTTCACGTAATAGTTCTCGTTCAGAAGAAAAAAATAAAAGAACTGATGTTCTTCTAAAAAATCCATAGAGCAAGAAAAGTGTTTTTATAACAATTGCTGTACCAAGCACACCCCAAAAAATATACGTCATTAAATTGTCATAACCGCCAATATACGGATCGCTTAGAATCATGACAACAATAAAAATACCCAGCAAAATATAATAATAATCATTTACTACATTCCAAACCCAAGCCCAAAATGGCGTTTTTGAAGGAACAAGGCTGAGCAAGTCTTCTTTGCGAATAAATGTTAAAAGCAGCCCACGAATAATAATGGAATATGCAGCTAAAAGAATATTTGGAAGCTCTGATTTTGAATATCCACCAAGTAAAAATGCTTCTCTAAAACAGAGTATTACTATTGTTGCATATAAAAAAACATAACAAATCAAAGCAAAACGAGGCTGAAATAGTTCATTTACAATGTCGTAATTACTTTCTTGATTGAGCGCAATAAAAGTACGAACCATTTTTCGAGCAAGATACAAGAGATAAGGAATCGAAAAAAGATAGAAAAGCATACTTGGATACAGCTCAGAAGAACCATAATATCCAAAGTAATAAAGACTAACACCCCATAAAAAAAGCGTTATCAAATGATTAAAAATAAACTGACAAATAAATCCAGATATACGACCAACAATATAGACACCACTAAAATCACGCTGAACCGCTAAAAGCTCCTTTGAAAAGCGAGGCAAGCAATAATAAAAAGCCCAAAAAAGTGCTGCTAAAGCAAAAAGTTTCACCAATAAAAGAAAGAGCGTTAATGGATGTTCAAGAAATGAAGCAACTATTTCAGGAAGATCAAATCCTGAAGCTAGAGAATGAGAAGCAAGCGTATGAAGATCGCTCAAAAATATTTTTGTATCAGAAAAAACATTTTTGATTCCATCCCAAGAAATTGCTCCGCGAGAGCGATGCCATAAATTTATTCTCTGTAATTCATTAACCATTGCATCAATATGTTTCAATGAACTGTTTAAATAAACAAGCGCCTTTGAATAGACCTCAATAAGATTTCCAGTGATTTCTATTTGACGCGAGATAAGAATCTGAGCTTGATCAAAATAATCAATAATTCGTGAATACTTAGTTTCATCATACCCAATTATCCCTTTATTTTTACTACGCAATTGCTCTTTATGATTTTTAAGATTCGAAAGAGCTCTATTTTGCATATTTAAACGATTAGTTGCAGTGCTGCGCTTTTCTTCATTTGAAGAACGCTCACGTAAAAGCTCTACCGAATGATCTTGATACTTCTTTACCTCTGCATGAAGCTCATCACTTGTTTTAAATTTTTGATGCTTCATTTTATGCCAAGAAACAATCATTTCCGCATTAAGTTCTTGTTCTTTAAATTTTTCTTTTTCACACTCAATTTTTGCTTGAAGCAGCTCAATCTCCCGCTGCAAAACCAACAGTTCATCATTCTTTAAGCCAGTTTCGCCAAGAATTAAATAACTTTCAGTTGAGCCAACCGTAGCAGACCATTCATTTAAATTTTGAATAATATTGCCTGGTTCTCCATAACTTTTTTCTAAAAATGAAAGTTCTTTTTTTATTTTTTCTTCTTGATTTGTTAATTTTTCAACTGACTGCAAATAACTATCAGTTATTGTTAAATACAACTGTTTTTCTTTTTTAAGTTTTTCTTCTGCTTGACGAACATCTTCAAGATCAACACGTAAAGAAATACGAACAATAAAATCTAATTTTTTCTTAAGAACTTGCAACGTCCGCTCTTGAACAAGAATCGTATCTATCACAAAAGCTAATTTTACTTTTTTCTCTTCAACTTTTAATTGCGCAACATCACGCTCACACAAAGCAAGGGCAACTTCAGCATCAATTAACTCTCCTTTAATGCGAGCATATCGCTCACCAGAGCCCAAACTTTTTCCAAAATCACTCTGCTCTTTAAGCTTTTTTTTATAAAGCTCTTCTGCAGTTATAATTTTCTTTTCTCCATTTTCAAGATCAAGAACTATCTCTTTTTTTCGAGCCTGTTCATGTTCTATAATCTCTTCCTGACTAGCAATTTGATTGCCAAGATTTTGAATATCCTCAAAGGTATAAATCGTTTTTCGCTCAGAAAGAATGCCTTCAAAATGTTCTTTTGAAAAATCATCTAAAAGAGCCGCATGTTGTTTAACTATTGCAATAGTTTCTTTACGTAAAGAACGAAGTGTTGTAAATCCCTGGCTCATCGATTTCAAAGCCAGAATAAGTTTACTTGTATACTGAGTATCAACTGATTTTGTTGTTTCAAGAGTAGATATTTGGTTTTTAACTTTTTCTGATTGTAAAACAAGATCTTCGTTTGTCGCACGCTCTTCTTTTTGTAAAATATCAGCTTGTTTACGTAATTGAAAAATATCTTCCGTAATTTTATTAGTACCAATAACCACATTAAATTTATCAATTTTTGGGATATTTAAGGTGTCAAAAAAATCAGCTTGTACGGAGTAAGACGTAAGAAGAAGGGCAATTGATACTATTCTTTTTTTCATTGCAGCATCACTTTTCAAGTAACAGAGGCATAGCCTTAAAAAACTTTCCTTTGGGGTGCATTTCTATACACCAAAAGAGCCATCTACTAATGAGCTCTTCTGAATTCAACTCTAAGGGTGCTTGAAGCAACTTGTCAATAGGCATTTTACGTAACTCATTCGCTATGATTTGTACCGATGCTTCATCCGGGCACACACCAAGCAGCGCAAGAAGCTTACACAAAACTATTTTTTTTTGAATCGGACTAGGAAACGTAGAAAATTGCTGGAATAATTCAACCAAAAAATAAAATGGTTCTTTCGCTTCACTGCCTATCGGAACAAAATAATGGCACAACTCAAGAATGTAATGGAGTAAATAAATATCCTGAAACGCTAACTGCGTTGCACAATGTTCAAGATCAAGATGTTCGATAATTTCTACTCTTTGCCCCTGTTTTTTTTCACTGATATAAGAAATTAAAGAGCCTCGATGCAATGGCCCTCGGCACAATGGTTTGAACCATCGCTTTTCAACACGACCTTCTTGTGGGCTCAAAATTGAAAGCGCACTGCCACTTGATCGCAAAACCAAACCTACGCATTCTCTTCGACCTCGTAACATCTTGCACTCTCCCCCACTTTACTTATTATCGCAGATAAAAAAGTATACCAGATTACAGCAAATATTCTCATCCTGACTCTAGGAATAGTAAAAAAATTATATTACTGTTTCTGTGTTCTATTGTATTAAAGATTCTCGAAACAAGGAAAACAATGAAACTAAAAAACATACTGCTTTGTTCTCTCGCTCTTACCTTTTTTTCATGCAATGCCAGCCAAAAACAGATTCCTTTACCTAATGCTGAAGTATTAACAACATTGCTCGAAGGAGTATCCATTTATAATCCATTGAACCAAAAGCCCTTTATCGATGAACTAGCAGATAAAAATTTTTCTGCATCAGAAATCGCTCAAAAACTAGAAATGCTCATTAGTGATGACACAAAGTCCTTATTTGGAAATCATTTTGAATGGGTTACAACAAAGTCCACCGCATTAAGAAAAGCAAGGCTTTTAACAACACTCTTGCAAGATCATCCTGAAAGCTTACAGGCACTTAAGGATCAAGGAATGTATGATGGAACATATGCAGAATGCAAAGAGTTTTGCCGTTGCACTATTTCTTAACTGTTCCACATTTGGCACAGAAAAAGGAAAAATCTGATTTGAGATTGTAATTACTAAAGATTAAAAATGAATAAAAAAATACTCTTCCTTCTACTGACAGTTGCAACATCTTTCAAAGTATCAGCAAGTTCACCCAAAAAATTAGAACTCACATTTCTGAAGAACTTTTTTTTCAACCACTTTACCGATCGGCTTACCGCAGTAGAATATCTTCCAGCAACGCACATGTTTTTACTGACATTTGGACAGCGCAAAATTCAAGTGAGCGTTCTATCATTGCCCGATGACCGCACCGAAAAACTACATAATTTTTGCAAAAAGCTATCCAATCCAGCAATCTATGCCAATATTAAAGAATTCAAAAATAAAATAACCCCAAAAATGGACCTTGCCACCACATTCCAACTTTCAACCGATATTGAAGATGCTCTTTCAAAGCAGACTTGTGTGCTTTTATAAAAAAAGCTCTATTAAAGATTTCCTTACCCGCTCGCTCTTCGCCAAGGCTTCGTCGGGCTTATGCCGCTTGCTTATATTTGCTAGCACAGCCTGAAGTAGTTCCATAGGAACGGAAACAGGGAATGACACTGATTTTGAAACTGCCCAATTTTAAGCCTACTTATTTGATTGTTTATTTTCTAATTGAAAAGCTTTAACTTTGCTTGCTATACTGTATTTAAGTCTATACCTAAATTAGCAAAGCAACTTTAAAAGAAATAAAAATGGAGAAAAACAATGAAAAAATATTTCTTACTTTTTAGTCTATTAAGTAGAATACCTCTCAAGGCATCAGATTCTTTAGTAACAACAGTCCTGGAAAATGTTGCTGCAGATACTCAAACCATATCTTTCAAAACCCGAATAAAAAATTGGTATAAAGATTTGAAAATATCTATTGCTACACGCACACATGTACTTGAAATAATCAAATCTCTCGCTCCTGAATTATATAAAGAAATCATCGCGATCGACCCAACGGGAAGAAATCATATTAAATATACCTCTAGCGACAATCTTTATGCTTCATACGAAGATGATGGATTACCACGTATTGCCTTAACCCCTTCATTTTTTATGCATCTTTCTCACGGAGAGCAACAGTTTCTGATAGCCCATGAACTAAGCCATTACGTACTCGGTCATGTGGGCACTCCTCATCCTAAACCCCAACACAGTTCTCTCTTGACGCAACATGACATCAAAAAACGCTCTCGCTCTAAAAGAGATAATCACACTCTTCCTCCACACCAAACGTTCACAAATGCCTCGCGAAGAATACGCGAATTAGAAGCTGATAGATGTGCTGTAATAGAATTTGGAGCAAGCGTCGATGATGGTATTTCTTTGTTCAAAAAAGAAGTCTCTTGGCCTGAAAAAGTGATGTCTCCTTCAAAAAAAACTTTTAAATACACGCATCCTCTTTTTGTTACACGCATAGAACAACTTGAAGATCTACGCCGTGAAATTGAAATACAGAAAGTACCTGTTGCCAATCGCGAACCATTTAATTGGAAGGTGTTACGCGGAATCTATTCCAAGGAATCAGCCTCTTTGCTTGCAAAGTGTACCAATGCTGATTTATGCGCTACTCGAAACTTATACTCTCAGTTTGGAACACAACCGCCTACAGAAGCTGATAAACCCTATGATAAAACCTACTTTTCTAAAGATGAACATCAGTATTATCTAGACCTTATTAAAGAAATCGACTTTAACATTTATAAAATACTTAGAAATTATGAATATGCCTTTGGAGAACATGCCTTTTTACAAACTATTGATAGAGAGCCAACAGTACTTGTCCCAACTGAAGCATCCCATGGCTATCCTATCATGGTTTTAAAGTCATTATTCGATTTATCAAAAGAAGAACAAATGAATGCGCTTAAGCCGTATCTTCAATCATATCAAGTTCTTTTTAGTACAAAAAAAGAACTTGAGGTTTAGTAAAAGAAGCGCTCTTGTTACCAAAAGCGCTTCTTTTAAAATTAATCGACTTAAAACTGATTTTTATTCAAGGCCCATCTTTTTATAAAAGGCATCAAACTGAGGTTCACGTCCTAGGTAGTCACGTAACATATCGTTTGCATCTTTGCTGCCACCATGGGAAAGAATTGCATCAACATATTTTTTACCCGCTTCTGGATTTAACAAACCTTCTTTTTGAATTTGTTCGAACACATCTGCTGCCAAAGCAAGAGTCCACAAATATCCATAATATTTAGGGCCATAGTTTTCTCTACCAAGCTGAGTTAACTGACAATAGTTATGGTATTCATCACCATAATCAACACAAGGATTATTTTGTTCTATAAATACCTTGTTTATCTGTTCTATAGTTTTATTTTTATCTTCTTCGTGCAATGCAAGAAGAAACATTCCAAAGTAGGTGCATCGAGAGACATACGATAGATTTTTACAATTTTTAACAACCTCATCGATCGATGCTTCAGGAAGAGGTTGTCCCGTTTTATAGTGAGCACTCAACATCTTTATGGTATCCCGAGACCCAAGCCAATACTCCAACATCTGAGAAGGGGTTTCAACAAAATCACGCGTGACGTTTTTTGTTCCTGATTGATAATATAATGAAGTTCTTCCAAATGCCGAATGAAGCGCGTGACCAAATTCATGAAAAATGGTTGTAATATCTGAATAAGTTAATAATGCAGGCTTATCAGGAGAAGGCTTAGTTAGGTTACAAACGACAGTAACAACTCCAGGATACGAACTTCCATCTAATTTTTTCACTCCGTCAGCGCACCAAAAAGCAACACAATGAGAGTATTTTTTTTCGCGCGGAAAAAGATCCAAAAAAACATAGGCCATTACTTTTTTATCTTTTGTGCTTACTCGAACTAATCGAACATCAGAGTGCCAGCTATCCTGTATCGGTAATTTTTCAATAACAATATCAAAAAATTGTTCATAGATTTTTATAAGCCCATCAAGTGTGTGCTCTAAAGGAAAGTACTCTGACACATTAATTTTATCTGAAGACTGTTTTCGCGCAGAAATATGGCCCTTATAATACAGGTCCCAAATCTTTATTTTACCATCTTTTGTTAAAGAAATTCCTTCAGGTAAATTATGTATTCGCTCTTCAGCTTCCTTTTTTGCGTAAGGAAGATTTCGTGCTTGCATCTCTTTCAAAAATTCCCACGCTTTTGAGGGCGTTTCGACCATTTGATAGAAAAGATCAAAATCTGCAAAACTCTTATATCCCAATATCTCTGCTCGCTTATTACGAATGGCTAGCAATTCTTTGGTAACAGCTTTATTTGCTAGAGCTCGATTTACTCCAAGAATGTACATGGCCTTTCTTGTAGCCTCTAACTCGCAATAGAACATAACATCCCAATAAAGACTGCCATACGCTGGAAGAGCATACAACTCACCTTCACGAGGAAGTGAAGCAATCCACTCTTCTGACATACCTACAAGTTGCTCTTTTGAAACAAAAAATTTACTTGTATCATCACTAAGATTTTTCTGAAACTGCGCCTCAAGTTCCATACAGCGCTTTTTTAATTTTTCCAATTGTGCGGCTTTATCATCAGAAAGTCCCGACCCTGCACGTTCAAAAGTCCTAAGCATCGTCTTTAAAAAATAACGCTCCTGCGCCGTTAGCGCTTCTTTTTGAGCGTTCGTATCGTGATAGCTTTTAAATACTTTATAAAGCGCCCTGTTACTTTCTACGTTTTCAGCAATAAAGTTATTAAGTTCCATATAGTGCGCTACGCATTCATTACGCATTACTTCGTCTGGGTGAACATTTCCAACCGTATTAATTGGATAGCGAGTGCTATCTACCCACGCATACACACGATCAAGAGCATAGAGCATGGTCTTTTTATGCTGTTTTTCAACAGGACACGTAATAATAGCGTTAATCAATTTCAAGGCTTCTTTTTGAGCAAAAGCCGAACGTTCTTTAACCTCTTGAATAGTTTTTGGGTACACCATACACGCATTTTCAACAGAGCAAATACGAGGGTACCCTTCAATATCGCGAGGAACAAATGTTATTTTTCTTACTTCTTCTGCTTGAGCAAATGTGCAAAGCGTAATGATAGATAACAAAATTCTTTTTTTCATAAAACATTCCAATCGTAGAAATAAAAGTTTAGTAAAAGAAGCGCTCTTGTTAGCAAAAGCGCTTCTTTTACTATTAATAGACTTAAAACTGATTTTTATTCAAGGCCCATCTTTTTATAAAAGGCATCAAACCGAGGTTCACGTCCTAGGTAGTCACGCAACATATCGTTTGCGTCTTTGCTGCCACCATGGGAAAGAATCGCATCAACATATTTTTTACCCGCTTCTGGATTTAACAAACCTTCTTTTTGAATTTGTTCGAATACATCTTCAGCAAGTACGAGTGACCACAAGTAACCATAATATTTAGGGCCATAGCCAGTCAGGTGACCAAAAGAACAATAGCGATGAGTATCTGCATCATAGGAAATGTATTTATTATTAAGTTCAGCAAAACGCTTATACGTATCGGCTAAAGATTCACTATACGTTGGCCCAAACAATTGAAGGCTTACCATGCCCAATGTAAGTTGACTCGCTACAAAAAGCCCTTGGCCAAATTTTAGAAGTTCAAGACGTTTTTCAATAAGTTCTTCAGGTAAAGATTTTCCCGTTTGATAATGAGAGCTAATCATCGTAAGAACTTCTTTATTTTCCATCCAATTTTCAAGCATCTGAGAAGGCAGCTCTACAAAATCAATTTCAGTATTAAAACCAGACAAAGCATAATATTTAGTTGCACCTAACATAACGTGAATGGCATGACCAAATTCATGGAAGAATGTCGTAACTTCTGAATATTTTAATAGCGAAGGCTTATCCGTAGTTGGCTTAGTAAAATTACATACCAAGGTAACAACGCCAGGAGTACGCGTTCCATCATCTTTTTTAGTTGCTAAAACAGCCTCAAAAGCTGCTGCATGCCCATATTTTTTATCCCGTGGAAACATATCTAAAAAAATGTAGCCAAAAAGTGTTCCATCGGCCTTATTTTTGACTTGTAAAAGACGAAGATCAGAATGCCACATTCCAGTAATAGAAATTGTCTCAATAGTTAAACTGAAAAACTGTTCATAGATGCTAATAAGCCCTGCAATAGTTTTTTCCATAGGGAAATATTCTGCAAAAGTTTCTTCATCAATCGAGTAATATTTCTTTTTAAAATAGGTGGATACATAGCCATAATTCCAAGGTTCCAACTTCCCTTCTTTGGTTAAAGAAACTCCTGCTGGAAGATCTGTTACTAACTGTTTAAAATCTTTTTCTGCTGCGATGAGCGCTTTTTTTTGAAGATCATTTTCAAAATTCCATGCACGCTCAGAAGTTTTAATCATCTGGGTTTTTAAATCATAAGCAGCAAAACTTTCATACCCAAGTAGTTTTGAAAACTCATCTCGTATCTTTATAATGTCTTGCAAAATAGATTCATTTTGAGGGTATGCCTTATTGCTAAATGCCTTTGAATACTGTTTACGCGTTTCTTCAACCGAACAGTAATTCATAACCATCGCTTGAACCGGATAATTCATAGGCAAAACATAAAGATCTTCATCACGTTGCAATGTTTTTTTAAAATCTTCAGAAATCCCTGCAAGCGCTTTTTCAGAAACTTTTATAGTGGTTGCGTCTTGATCAATAAGACGATGAAATTCAGACTCTAATTGCGCACACTGTTTTTTAAGTGCGAGCACCTGTTCTTGTTTTTCTGCAGGAAGATTCAACCCTTGCAACTCAAAATTTTCTAATATTTTATTTAAAAAATAACGATCATCAGCCGAAAGATTTTCTCTTTGAGCCGCATCAGCTTGATAGGCTTTAAAGACTTCATAAAGATGCTTATTGCTATCAATATGTTCAATAATAAATTGATTCAAAAGCACAAACTGTTTTTCAGCAACATCAAGTGTTTCTTGGTCCTGATAGACAGATTTTACTAATCCAAGAACAGATAACTCCGATCCTATTGCAGCCTTTAACTGATCAAAGCGTTGGAGTACCGTTACTTGAGTATACTTCTCTGGCGAAAGCGCAATAAGTTCATTAATGCATTCAAGAGCTTTTTTTTGAGCATTGCCAGAACGCTCAATGATTTCTTGTGATGTTTTTGGAAACACAGAACAAGCTAATGAAACACTATTTACATTTTTATATTCTTGAGTATCACATTTCATACTTATTTTTTCCTTTGATAGTGGAACTTTATGGGCTAGCAAAAATCCAAGCCCTCCCCCAATTATTATCGATAAAAATATATTTTTATTCATTCTATTCCTTTTTTTAATGCTTGATTCGCTCTGAATACACTGAATAAATCAGTGTCTGGAAAAATACCATCGCTAAAAAGAAAAGCCAAGAGGCTCTAATGATATAAAAAACAATAAAAAAGCCCTGACTTTCATCAAGGCTTTAATTTTTAAGTTCGTATTACTTATCTACCAGAATGCCTGAGAAGCTTTGCTTTTTGTTTTGAAAAAGGTAGCGGTAGAAAATTTTCAGAAAAACTTTTCAATGCGCCAGCTGTTATTAACCTTTCTGCAATATCCTCACGTCCCGCTGCTAATGCAATATGTAAAGGAGTTTCTTGTTTAGAATTCGTAACATTTGGGTTTGCTAATCGATATAATAGCATTGCAACATTATCTAATCTTCCTGATCGCACTGCTTCATGAAGAGCGGTTGTTCCGTTATATTTTCGATTCACTAATCCAGTACTGCATAATTGCTCAAAGAAATTAAAAGGAACCCCTTTTTCATTAAAAGTCGTTTTATGCTGACAAGAAGCATTTTCAATAAGAAGCTTAACTATATCATTAGACGACTTACCTACAACATCAGAAAAACCTTTTACAGGTGAACCGATACCACTGTCACAAGCTAAAACAATCGAACTTGATAACACTACTATCATTAAAAATAACTTTTTCATAACGACCTCCACTAATTAAATACAGTATTACTATTCTAATAGAAATTATAACATCGGGGTACTTTATTGCAAGCGGTACAAAAAGTTTTTAATGGTATCTTTAAAAAGAGGCCTGCTTACTTTTTTTGCAATTCCAACCATTGCTCACGCAAAGCAATCGCCATTTCAAAATCAAGATTCTCTGCAGCCTTACGCATTTCGTATTCAAGGTCAGCAAGCTTCTTTTGAAGTTCAGGCTCGGTTAAAATCTTATCCTCTTTCTTTTTACGCTTAGAAGCCTGCGAAATAGCCTGCTGCAACGAAGTAATACTTTTCGTAACTTCACGTCGAACAGATAAAGGAGTAATCCCATGTTCTTCGTTATAGGCAACTTGTATTACTCGCCGACGATCAGTTTCATCAATCGCATTACGCATAGAATTGGTTATTTTATCCGCATACATTAAAACTCGGGCATCAACATTACGTGCAGCACGACCAATTGTTTGAATAAGAGAGCGTTTGTCACGCAAAAAACTTTCGATATCTGCATCCATAATAGCAACCAATGCAACTTCAGGAAGATCAAGGCCTTCACGAAGAAGGTTAACCCCAACAAGACAATCAAATACTCCCAAACGTAATTTTTGCAGAAGCTCAGTGCGTTGTGGTGTTTTAATATCACTATGTAAATAACAAACCTTTAAACGACGCTCTTCAAGATAACGAGCAAGCTCTTCTGCCATTTTTTTAGTAAGAACCGTGACTAATGTACGTTGATCGTTTGCTGCAACTTTTTGAATTTCCGAAACAAGATGATCCATTTGACCAATACGAGGCACGATTTCAATAATCGGATCAATCAAACCAGTAGGCCGAATAATTTGTTCAACTAGTTGATCTGAATGCTGTAATTCATAATCACCCGGAGTTGCAGAAACATAAATAACATCCGTTAGATGTTTTTCGATTTCTTCAAATTTTAAGGGGCGATTGTCATAAGCCGACGGTAAACGAAACCCCCAATCTATCAATGTTTTTTTACGAGAACGATCTCCTGCATGCATTCCTCGCAATTGGGGCAAAGCCACATGAGACTCATCAATAATACACAAAAAATCTTTAGGAAAAAAATCGAATAAGCAAAAGGGAGATACTCCTGATGGCCTACTTTCAAAATGCGATGAATAATTTTCAATGCCACTGCAATAACCAAGCTCTTCTATCATTTCAAGATCATGGGAAACGCGTTGACGTAAGCGTTCGCGCACTACTTCACTTTCTAGCGTTGGCAAATATTCTTTAAGCTCGGCTTTAATTGAACGTAATGCAGATTTCTTCTTTTCCTCAGTTGTTACAAAATGCTTAGCAGGAAAAATCAAGGTGTTATCGAGATTTGTTAAAACACGGTTATTGTCTTTACCGATCCATTGCAACCCTTCTATTTCATCACCAAAAAGCTCTATACGTAATCGATCTTTTTGATAAGGCAAAACAACTTCAATCGTATTTCCCGTTACCTGGAAAGTACCAAAGCTTCGTTCAACGTCATTACGTGAATACTGAATACGAATTAAGTTACTCAATAGCTCCGCACGTTTTATTTTTTGACCAACTTTTAATGAAAGCGCTAGTTCGCGATAATCATAAGGATTGCCAAGCGAGTAAATAGCAGAAACAGATGCTATAACAATCACATCATTACGATTAATAAGGGATGCGCTTGCTTCAATACGCAAACGCTCAATCTCACTATTTACCTTCGTTTCTTTGGGAATATAAATATCTTGTGAAGGAATGTACGATTCTGGTTGGTAATAGTCATAATAACTAACAAAGTAACACACTTTGTTTTCAGGAAAGAAAAGACAAAATTCCTCATATAACTGAGCTGCTAATGTTTTATTATGAGAAAGTACAAGCACCGGTTTATTTTGCTGAGCAATAACATTTGCCATGGTAAATGTTTTACCAGAACCGGTCACACCTACAAGGGTAGAAACATCACTGCCCCCATTAGCCCGTTTTTCAAGCAACTGTTTAATTGCTTCCGGTTGACTACCTGCCGGCTCAAAAGGAGAAAAAAGTTTAAATAGGCCCATGAAATAACCTTTCTCAGAAAAAATAAATCTTCATTTGAGAGTACCATAAACGTCTTTTTACACAAAGCAAAGAGCCTTTTAATAACCAAAAACGCTTTTGACAAAGAAAAAAAGCCATGTTATTCTAATAGAAATAATTTTTTTAAAAATGGAGGCATTATGAAATCTTTACATTTACTAACTTATTTATTTCTTTTTTCAATCCCAATATGCGTATCGGCAGCAGAAGCAGATAAACCATCTTCTGTTTATTATCTTTGTAAAAAAGAAAAAGAGAGCTATCCGCTTTTTACACGTTTTTTAACCGATCATATACTTCCAAAAAAATATCGCATCATTCTTTCCCACTGTACGGAAAAAGAAAGCGATTCATCAAAATTAAAAAAAATCCCTTTTTATGCAAAAAGAGATATTACAAGAATTATTAACGCTCAACGAATGAAACTCTGCATTAAAAAACATAATCTTTTTCATCTAGCTGTAACAGAAAAATATATCGGTAAAATTAACAGTAAATGGGCGATATTCTCGAGAAAAATACAAGGAGCTCATCTTACAGAGCTTACCCCTCCCGTCATAAAATTTAATAAAGAAATAGCAATACAACTTTGTACTTTAGCCAAAGAAACAGGATTCTGCGATTGGGGAAGCCAAAGTGCAAACTGGGTTATAATAGAAAAAGATGGCAAAAATCTTCTTGTCTGTATTGACACGGAACAAAGCTCTTTTGCAGATAACTCGCTAGAAAGCTTAAATGAATTGTGTAGTAATTGGAGTAATTTTTTTACTGAAGAAGCACTTCACTTTTTAGAAGAACAAAGAAGTAGTTTAGAAACAGAGAATTCTTCTCCTTCTTTTGAACACTATGATAACCCTAACTATCCAGCCGAACAATTGATGGATGAATGTGCTAGTCTTTTTTACTAAATTATAAAGAGGCAGTTAAAATAGTTTTTTAATTGCCTCTTCTATACCGTTAAAAGACTATAAATTATGAGATCACAAAACTCAGCAATCTATTTGGTACAAAAATAACTTTTTGTATTGTTTTACCTTCTAGCCATTTTTCAATAACTGCTTGCGCTTGTGGTTGCACCGCATCTTGAGCACTATCTCGAGCAACGGTAATTTGACCGCGAACCTTACCATTCACCTGAATAGCAATCTCCACCGTAGCTTGTACGGTAAAAGCTGGGTCATAGGCAGGCCATTCACAATCACGCAATTTTTTACCAAACAAATCTTCAAGTAATTCACTTGCCATATGAGGGGCAAGTGCTGAAAGTGCAACAATCACTTGTTCTGCTGAAGTTTTACCGACCTTCATTTTTTCATGCATAAGATCATTCAATAGTTCCATGGCAGCTGAAAGCGCAGTGTTTGGTTTAAACTGATCAAGACGGTCTTGAAATGCTTTTAAAAATTGCTGAACACGAACTTTTGCTTCACGAGCTTCGTCTCTATCTGTAACAATATTTTCACTGGTAAAATAGGTAATAAAACGTTGAGTAAAGCGTCGCACACCTTCAAGACCATTGTCTTGCCATTCACAATCAAGTTCTGGTGGCCCCATAAAAAGAATGTACATACGAAGCACATCTGATCCGTATATTTTTACAATCTCATCAGGGTTTACAACATTCCCTTTTGATTTTGACATTTTTTCAACCAAACCACTTTTTTCTGAAAACTTGTTCACCATACCTTGGTTAAATAAACGAGTGAATGGTTCTTTAAATGGAACAAATCCAGCATCGTGCAATACTTTTACGTAAAAACGCGAATACAACAAATGTAAAATAGCATGCTCAATACCACCAACATACAAATCAACCGGAAGCCAGTACTGTAAATCTGCCTGGTCAAAAGCCGCAGTAGCTAATTGTGGATTTGGATAGCGTAAAAAGTACCAGCATGATCCTGCCCATTGAGGCATCGTATTTGTTTCTCGTTTTGCAGGCGCCTTGCATTGAGGGCAGGTCGTATTCACCCAATCGGCAATGCCTGCAAGAGGAGATTCCCCTGTTCCTGTTGGTTCATATTTTTCAACATCAGGTAATACAACTGGCAATTCAGATTCTGGTACGGGAACAACGCCACAATTTTTGCAGTGAATCAAAGGAATCGGCTCTCCCCAATAACGTTGCCGAGAGAAAATCCAATCACGCAATTTATAGGTCACCGTACGCTTTGCAAGATCATACTCTTCTAAATAATCTTTCAGTTGCTCACTGATATCACCACACCGTTTGCCGACAAATTGCTCTGGACCTATCAACAGAATTCCATTTTTCATATCGGTGTAACAAATTTCTTGAGCCAGTACTTTCTTTTTAAGGTCTTCATCATGAACAGGATGCATCCCGACAGTAAGAGGAATCATATATTTTTTTGCAAACGCAAAATCACGTTCATCATGCGCTGAACACTTAACAATCCCAGTACCGTAATCAGCAAGAGCAAAACTTGCAACCCAAATAGGGAGCTCTTTACCATCAAGTGGATTTATAACATAACGACCAGTAAAAATACCTTCTATTTCTTTTTCACCCTCATTACCTGCGGCAATACGTTTTTTGATAACTTCGTCACAAAAGGTAAAGATTTCATCTTTATTAGAAATACCTTCAAGTAGTTGAGGCAACAATGCATGATCCGGGGCAATAACCACATAGGTATCTGCATAACAAGCCTCAAAATGGGCTGAGAAGGTATCCAGTGTTAAATCGATACCTTTAACCGGGGAAGAAAAGGTTAATCCTTCGCTTTTACCAATCCAATTTTTTTGCATCAGCTTAACTTTTTCTGGCCAATCAAGATCATCAAGATCATTTAATAATGGTTCTGCGTAAGAAGTAATTTTAAGCACCCATTGAGGAACGTCTTTCTTGGTAACTGCAGTTCCACAACGTTCACATCCGCCATTCACTACTTCTTCATTGGCAAGACCGGTTTTACAAGAAGGGCACCAATTGATAGGCATAGAAGATTGATACGCAAGATTACGCTTGAACATTTGCAAAAAAATCCACTGAGTCCATTTGTAATATTCAGGATCGGTCGTATTAACTTCCTTGGTCCAATCATAGAGAGCGCCAACTTCTTCAAGTTGTTTTTTAAAGGTAGCAATATTGGTATCGGTAGAAATACGGGGATGAATACCTTTTTTAATCGCATCGTTTTCAGCAGGAAGCCCAAACGCATCCCAACCCATAGGGTGCAGCACATTGTACCCTTGCAGCCATTTTACACGAGCATACACATCCGAAAGCACATACCCTCTCCAATGACCTACGTGAAGACCTGAGCCTGAAGGATACGGAAACATATCAAGGCAATAATATTTTTTGCCTGTTGTTGCATTATTGGCACGAGCATCTGGATCTTGCGCCCAGCGCTTTTGCCACTTTTTTTCTACGTGTGCTACATTGTACTGCATTTTTTTATCTTCCCAACAACTAAAAAAGGCCCATCTCTAGGCCTTTTAATCTATCAACGGTACCGAAAATCGTCAAAAGCATACTTCTTTCAGAGTAGATTTATACAACAGAACAACTTCTTACTCGATGTTTTCTTTAATATAGCTATACAGAGAAGCAATCGCTTCTGGATTTCTTGTTTTTATGTAGGCATTTATAAAAGAAATAATATTTCTTACATAACGTGGTTTTTTATGGTCTTGAATCCAATGAACATATTGTTCAATGTCTTTTTGGCCTCCAATAATACCTTTTAAATCATCTGCCATAAGTTGAATAGCCAAGCACTCACTGTTTTCACTAGCTAAAGGAAACTCTTTTAAAAAACATTCTAAAACAGCTAAATTATAACCTTTAGCATAAGGCTTTAATGAGCTTATTGCATGCATACAACCAGAATAAAAACTAGTAGCTCCCTTTACACCTTGTTCATCTTCAAGACCCAAGCAAAATGCATTTATCTTTGCAATATTAATAGCATCTTGAAGCGTTTTAAACTGAGTAGATTCACTATCAGACCAATACGTTTTTGGCATAACCTGATCAGGAAAAGATTTTAACAATCCCAAAGTTCCTATCTGATCTTCTTTTTCTTGCTCAGCTGTATATGAAAAATTTGCAAAATTCAGACACAGCGCAATGAGCAAAATTTTATTTTTCATGCTATTTTTCCTTAAAATTAAAGCTTTTTATTTTTATTAAAATCATAAGTAAAAGTATATCATGAAACAATCAACAAACAATAAAAAACAGCTCCCTGCTAACAAATTCAACGAATCTATCTTGGTAATAAAAAGAAAAAATCTGTTTCCTGAAGGTGACTGGTCTGGGATCAGACAGGTTGATTTTGAACAGTACCTAAAACTTGTACAACAACACCAAGAATTTATACCTCGAGGGTTAGCAGAAGAAGATGTTACCTACAAACAAATTATTCCCTATCTTGTTTTCTGTCATAATAATCTTTATTTTCTGATGCAACGCAAAGGCTCTTCATCCGAACAACGCCTTGCAAGCAAGTATTCACTGGGTATCGGTGGTCATCTACGCGAAGAAGACATGAAAGGTTCAAGTATCATTGAATGGGCACAACGGGAATTTGACGAAGAAATCAATTACACAGGTTCGGTCACCATCACTCCACTGGGCATTTTAAATTCTGAAAGCACTCCCGTCGACCAAGTGCATATCGGCTTTGTACTTCTTTTAGAAGGGGATTCTGCTGATATCAGTATTCGATCAGAACTCCAAAGCGGGGAACTTGTTTCTCTTGCAGCATGCAAAGAAAAAGACCTTGAAGGCTGGAGCAGATTTGTGGTAGAATTTTTAGAGCGCTCTAACACTCGTTAAAACCTACTACAGAATACATCAGTCAAACAAACATTTCAAAATAAGCTCTCCGCAGGCTTTTGACTCCTGCTCATTACTCTTTAAACTTATAGGGGTGCATTTTCCTTTATCATATCGGGGAACTCTATGAGCAGAATACAGGGAAAAAAAAGAGAGTTTTTTAAAGTCACATTTATAATCATTGGCTTACTATTAAGCCCATTTCACACCCAATTATCAGCAACAAACTATTACCATCAGGTAGAAACTCAGCCTGAACTAAAAAAAGGACTCGAAGGATTCCTTACCCATATTTTTACTCTTCTTCCCGCTCGACCTTTAAGTGATCTTATTGGCACAATCAGTTTGCAATCAGAAAATGATCAAGAAAGCTATCGCCGACTTATCAAAGGATTACCCTCCGTTTCAAAACACTCGTCCTATTCATTTGCTCATCACACCAAATTTTTTTATCGCTCATTCCAACCACTTACCAAGCAAGTTGATGAAATGACACGTCAAACAAAACAGTTGGTAAAAACAAAATCTATTCAAGGCTATTTAGAAATTGGAACACCTGGCAGATATGTTAAGAGCCTTAAAAAGGAACTCGACATCAATGGCCCTGTTTTTGTAATGCCATCATCTCAATCATCACTTGCTCTGCTTGAACGCAAATCACTCCTGGGTTTTGGAAAAACAGTACCTCTGACCTATCAACCAATCAACACCACTACTATCCCTGATGAAAGTCTTGATTTAGTCAGCTGCTACATTGGACTCCATCATATACCACCAGCGCTATTAGACGGTTTTATTAGTTCACTTCACCGCATTCTTCGAAAAGGAGGAAAGCTCATCATTCGTGATCACGATGGAACGGAAAAACTCAAGCCGTTACTCCATGTTGTGCATAGCGTTTACAATGCAATTACCGGTGTTTCTGAAAAAGATGAACGGGCAGAAATTCGAAATTTTCAACCCCTTCAGTTTTGGATTACTACCGTCACAAAACAGGGTTTTTCAGTAAGCGATGCCCGCCTTTTACAAAAAAATGATCCCACACAAAACACTCTTTTATGCTTTACCAAACAAGCCTCATCTCAAAAAGAAGATGATGTTATAGACCTAAAAAAAGAAATTCTCCCCCACGAAAAAGAACCGTATGAACGGGAATTAGTAGCAACCTATCTCACTCCCATAGAATGGAGATCGGTCGATGAACTTCAAAATTTAAGCTTATTTTTGAATCATACTCCTTGGTACCAATATCCCTATTTAAAAAGTATTGGTTCATTCTGGAAACACACGGCTGCTAGTACACAAGCTGCACGCCGGCTTTGTGGAACACAACAAGCATTCTTTTCTTCAGCAGCCGTCACCAATTTTTTCATTGGTTCAGTTATGACTGGTCTGTATGCGCAATTAAGCCTTTTATCAGTTGGCCCTCGCCTGATGTACAACCTTCCTGGAAACGCTGATGCTCTCACGATTAAAGCAATTGTTTGTGATCCCAGCGAAAAACTTTTGAGCTTGGAGCCAGCAAAAATAAAAATAATGAAACGCTATAAAACTGGCATTACCTTACTAGAACTCCCTCGCTATCTTCCCTTTACAAAAATTATTCAGAAATTAGCAGAACAGGATATTACAATCATTGAAATTGCAGGGCACAAAGAATTGTGCATCCTAATAGAGGCCCCCAACGTCACTGCACCATTCGCCTTACCTGGAGAATGCATCATACTCCACGCAACACCTACGCTACTTGGCACAGAATCACTCCCTCGCCTAGAAGTTAAAGTCCCCCTGCATCAACTAAAGATTTTTTTTGAACAGGCACATCGCTGTGGGTATTCGGTTGTTCATATTTTTGACTATTAATAGTATCTGAAGGCCTTATGAAAAACTTATACTTCTTATTTTTGGCTCTTAGTTTTTTTTCAACTCAATCCATTTTTCCAAAAACGCCAACTACTATTGCGGATTTTAGCGATCTTCATACTGCACCACTTCACAACTTTTTCCAGCCAACAACTGTAAGTGAACTTCAAGAAATAGTTAAAATTACTAGAGGCCCTCTTTCTATTGCAGGAGGCAGGTTCAGTCAGGGTGGGCACATTTACATTGATAGAGGAACAGTCATTGATATCACCAAACTTAATCAGATTGTTTTCTTGAATACACAAGCAAAAACAATCACGGTTCAAACCGGCGCAACCTGGCGTAACGTACAAGAATATATTGACCCGTATAATCTTTCAGTAACCGTTATGCAGTCATACAACAACTTTACTGTCGGCGGATCGTTAAGTGTGAACATTCACGGACGCTATCTTGGCTACGGACCAATCATTAGCACTGTTCTCGAAATCAAAATTGTTCTTGCTGATGGATCTTTAAAAACTGCTTCACGAACAGAAAACAGTGATCTTTTTTATGCAGCCATTGGTGGCTATGGAGCACTTGGTGTGATAGTTGAAGCAACCTTTGAACTTACTGACAATTATCCAATAGAACGCCACACTCTCTTGCTTCCCGTCTCTGAATATCCCCACTATTTTAAAGCCGTAATAAAATCTGATCCCAATGCAATTATGCATAATGCAGACTTATTTCCTCCGCACTACAACACTGTGGAATGCGTTACCTGGCACAAAACAAATAAACGCCCTACCATTTCTGAACGATTACAAACCTACCAACCATACAGCACGATCAATTATGTCAAGATGACTGCAGCAAAACGCTTTCCTGCTTCACAACGAATACGCCCTATAAAAAGTATGAAAATGAATTCATTAAGTTCTTCAACTATTGTCTGGAGAAATTATGAAGCAAGTTACAGCACCCAAGACTTATATTTTCCAAAATGGTTTTCTACTTCCTTATTGCAAGAATTTTTTATCCCTATAGATGAATTATTGCCATTTTTAAGCTCAATGCGAACGATTTTTGAAGAACACGAAATCAACGTTCTTAACGTTTCTTTGCGCCATGTAACTCCCAATAACGAATCAATACTTTCCTGGTCAACCAAGGAATCATGTGCTGTAGTAATTTTCTACGATCAATGGAGAATGGCTTCATCTCTTAAAAACGCGGATATGTGCTTTAATAGGCTTATCCAGGCTGCGCTTGCTGCAGGTGGAACGTATTATCTGCCCTACCGACTTTCTGCAACTCAAGAACAGTTCAATTCTGCTTATCCGCGGGCACGCCTCTTCTGGGAAATTAAAGAAAAATATGATCCACCAACCGCAGCGCGATGCACACAAGCAGCCTGCTACGGTAAAACCACCAATACTGATGGACAGAAAGTCATCAAGGGCGGACGACGCCATGACGCGGACCTACAAGGCAAGTTTACAAACGAATTTTTAAAAACCTATTTTCATTAATAATAGTGTCTCACTCTTGCGTTTTTACTCTTCTAGTACATAAAATAAAATGTATAGTTTCAAAAAAGGGGAGACGCTATGACAAGTCAAATAATACAAAATACAAAGATTGGTTGGCAGCTTGGATCAACAGGCTTCAAGTTTATAAAAGATCATAAAGCAACATTGCTTTTCAGCTTTTTTTCCGGCTGCTTATTCGTCCTAACCCTTCTCTTTTTTGCTATTCCTTTTATCGGGGTAACCATCACAGAAAACTCTCTTTCTCATCACTGGGCTCTTGGATTTCTATTTCTCTTTTTAACGACAGCATTTTCAACCTGGATGAAAGTCTCATTAAGTATCTATACCAATGCTATTTTTGAAAACAATCCAATTAGCACGATAACAAGCGCTGGACGAGCATTATCCCGACTTTTTGCGATCATTGAATGGGCGTTTGTGGATGCTATTGTAGGAACAATCGTACGAGCATTAAGAACAAAAAATAATAATGAAGGTTTTTTAGCATCTATTTTAAGCCGCTTGCTAGGAGCAGCCTTAGAGCTTGGCTGGAACGTTTTAAGCTTTTTTGTTATTCCTCTTCTTGCTTTTGAAAACCTTTCTCTTTTTAAAACGATAGAAGAATCAGGAAACATTTTAAAAAAAACCTGGGGAGAATCAGCTGGAGCATCTTTTAACATTGGATTTATGGGAATCGGATGGCTTTTTGGCTGGTATCTTCTTTTCTTTGGACCTCTTACCATTTACTGCAAATACTTTTTAGAAAAACCAGTAATGCCAGAAAAAGCGATCTTTATTATAGTTCTTGGACTCATGGCTTTTATTATTCCGCTTCTTATTATGGGTATCATTATCTCAACTGTTAAAATAATTGTTAAAACAGCTCTTTTTAACTACACAAGAAACAAATCAACAGGCCCTTTTGAAGCAAGCCTCTTAAAAATAAGTTTTGCGCCATCAATCGACACTCATTAAACGAAAGAACATCATTAATGATTTATTTATGGGATATCCGCGGACTTGCACATCGCATTAGACATGGAAAATTAAGCGAAAAAGAAGTTGCCCTCTACTGTTTTTTAAGCCCTTTTTTAAGCGTATCCAGTGGTCTTTTTTTTGGCTTTTTACTTTTTAGTCACCAAGTTGTTGAATACTCATTTAAAGGCTGGCTAGGGGAAAGTCATCCCTATACTCATTTTTATAATATCTGGTCCATCAGCATGAGCATTCTCACCATTATCATAAGCTTCAGTGGAATCTATTTATGCTACCGAGCAAATAAAAGTGGTGATGGAAAAAATTTTTGGAAACGTATGGCATGCCTTAGCTTTCCCATAAATTTCCACATCATTGTCTACACCTTAGCCTGCTTAAGTGTCGCAGGGATTATTCTTTATTTTGCCCTTCAAGATACCATCACACATTTTCAAGCAAGCATTTGGCCACCAGAAACACAAGAAGTTTCAGGACCAGGAGGAGCAGTTATACAGAGCGTAGGATGGCTTGCTAAATCAATTGCTTTTATCAAACTCCCTCTTGCGCCCCTTAAATTAACACCTTTACTTGATGATATCCGCAGCATGATAATGCTTGGATACCCAGTGCTTTCTTTTGTTCCACCCCTACTTTCTCTTTCTCATTACTTTATCGTACGACGAATGATCAAAAAAGTTGCTCGACTTCCTGAAGCAGGAAAGTATTCAAAAAAACTTTCTCAAGTAATCGAAGAAAACAAAGAACACTAAAAACTACCTTTAAATCTCTTTTTATTAGAAAAATATAAGCTAGGAAGGACATTCAAAATGAGCTCTGGAGTTGCGCAATCCACATAATCATGCTAATTTTGATCTGTTATTATTTTTTCACAAACCTCTAACCCCGCCTTTTCAGTTCTTGAAATAACGGGTTATTATTCTCTCCAGGAGTCATTGATGTCTAAAGAGATCATACGTCCCAGCCAGTTTGGGAAAGTTGATGTTGTTGAGCTTGAAGAGCTCGATGCTGCCTTTAACCCCGAGCAGTTAGAAGAACTTTCTAATCTGTTTGAAGGTTTTTTTTCGGTTAATAAGCCAGGAAAAATTGTTGAAGGAAAAGTTATTGAAGTCAATAACGATGGTATCCGTGTCGACATTGGCTACAAATCAGAAAGCTTAATCCCTCGTTACGAATTCTCTTCTTTTGAACTTAAAAAGTACCAAGTTGGCGACCAAATCGAAGTAATTCTCGATCAACTTGAAAGCCCAGAAGGCGAACTTGTTCTTTCATACGAAAAAGCAAAAGCTTTGAAAGCTTGGGATACTATTCTTAAGTTTTTTGAAAGAGGCGAAGCTATCGAAGGTATCGTTACTCATAAAGTTAAAGGTGGCTTGTCCGTTGATATCGGTATCCCTGCATTCTTGCCTGGATCCCAAGTTGACATTCAACGCGTTACCAACTTTGATCAGTACGTAAACACCACGATTACTGCAAACATTATCAAAATCAATAAAAAACGCGGAAATGTTATCATTTCTCGTCGTAAATTCCTTGGTGACCAACGCACTGAAGTACGTAAAAAAGTACTTGATACAGTAAGCGAAGGCCAAGTTATTCAAGGACAAGTTAAAAACATTACCAACTATGGTGTGTTTATTGACATAGGCGGAGTTGATGGTCTTCTACACATCACTGATATGACATGGGGCAGAATTTCTCACCCAAGCGAAATCGTGAAAATTGGAGACAACATCAACGTCAAGGTTCTTTCATTCGATAAAGACAATGAAAAAATCTCCCTTGGCATGAAGCAACTTTCTGACAATCCATGGGAATCTATGGAAAAATCAATTGTTCCTGGCAGCCGCGTAAAAGGCAAAATTTCTAATATCACTGAATATGGACTTTTTGTTGAAGTTGAAAAAGGTGTTGAAGGACTTATTCACATCTCTGAAATTTCATGGGTTGACCGCATAACCGATCTCAAACGTCATTTCAAAGTTGGCGATGAAATCGAAGCATTGGTAATTTCTTTGGATAAAGAAAACCGCCGTATGTCTTTGAGTATCAAACAACTTGAAAAAAATCCTTGGGAAACAGTTGCTGCTGAATTCAAACCAGGTGAAAAAATCAAAGGTACTATTAGCAATATCACCGACTTTGGTGTGTTTGTGCTTCTTAAACCTGGTATTGATGGCCTAGTACACGTGTCTGATCTTTCATGGACTGAGCACATTGAACACCCAGGCGACATGTTCAAACGTGGTGAAGAAATCGAAGCTGTTGTTCTTTCTGTTGATACTGAAAACAAAAAGATCTCTCTTGGTATTAAGCAATTAGCTCAAAACCCATGGGAAAATATCGATGCTACTTACAAAGTAGGCGATATCATCAACGGTAACATTTCACGCATTACCAACTTTGGTCTTTTTGTGAAACTTGAAAGTGGTATCGAAGGTCTCGTACACATCTCAGAACTTACTGATCTGAAAAAAGATGACACGAAGATTGAAGACCTCTTTAAGGTTGGCGAAAAACGAGAATTCCGTGTTATCAAAGTCAGCAAAGATGAACATAAGCTTGGCTTGACCACACGTCTTACCGCTGATCTTCCAAAAGAAAAAGAAGAAAAAGAAAAAAGACAAGCACGTCCTGCTCGAGAAGAAGCAGTTGAACAAGCTCCAGTTGCAAAACCAAAGAGCGCGTTCCAGCTAGAACTTGAAAAAGCATCTGCTCGTCAAAAGAAAGATAAGGAATAACCATGACAGAAAGAACACTCGCTATTATTAAACCTGACGTTATGAAAGCACACCGTGCTTTTGAGCTTCTTGGTATGGTAACAGACCATGGTTTCAAGGCAGTACGTTGCAAAGAAATGCATCTTACTGCTGACGAAGCTGAAGAATTTTACGCTGAACATAAAGGTCGTCCTTTTCTTCCTGAATTAGTTGAATTTATGACTTCAGGCCCTGTAGTTGTTCTTGTTCTTGAAAAAGACAATGCAATTTTAGGATGGCGTGAATTAATGGGCGCAACTGATCCTGCACAAGCAGCAGAAGGAACCATTCGTAAGATTTTTGGTACCAACAAAGGTATCAATGCTTCTCACGGCTCTGACTCTGCTACAAGCGCTGCTCGTGAAATCGACTTCTTTTTCCCATCAGCTTCATGCTGCGGGTAATTGAATAAATAAAACTTAAGGAGGAACCGCATGAATTACGTTATTCGTACTTTATACTGTTTCTCCTTATTTTTTGGTCTTTTTTCTTTTCTAGAAATAAAAAGCACAACAAGTAAACCTCAAAATTCTCCCTACCTCTCTTCTGAAAAAATTGAACATTGGATCCTTATTCACGGTACGTTTGCGCGAGTATTGCCCTGGTATAAAAAAGGCGGTTCCGGCTACGAAGCCCTTTCAAAAACACTCACTTCTCAAAATAAAAATTTCATTCTCCATCCATTTTCTTGGACCGGACAGAATAATCATCAAGCGCGCACAAAAGCAGCACAAGAATTACAAGAACTTTTACAACAGTTAAGCGCCAATAAATATCATACGATTCATATTGTCGCTCATAGCCATGGTGGAACGGTTGCACTTCTTACCGCCAACATGCTGGCAACCGTTGCCAAAAATGCGCCACGCATTACAGAACTTTTTGCCCTTGGCATGCCAGTTCACGCAGATTGGTACCCGAAAGCATGGGATTCTATTGATACAATGTATCATCTTTTTTCTTATGGAGATTTTGTTCAGCCAGTCTTTACTATATTTGAAAGAATGCTCCCCGAAGCTCCTAACATTTATAATCTTCCGGTAAAAAAAAATAATGAAGGCCTCTGGCACGAAACCTTACGAAGCACAGAAATCCTTATGCAACTCCCTACTCTTCATACGCTGCTTACAGAAAAAGGAAATTACTCACTGCACCTCGATACGAAGAGCAAAGAATTTCCATTCTTCATTGCCGCTTTTTACACCGTAGAAGAGAAAGAAAAAGATTGTGCAATAGATCAGGCTTATACTAAACAGATTCTTAACCTTTACGCAGAAACAAGAAAAGTTAAACTTGCCTCTGTAGCTCTTAACAACCCTATTTCAACACCTAAAGAAACCCCTCTATGAACGACTATTCTCTTCCTAAAAAAATTGGAATGCTCGATTCAGGAGTAGGTGGCCTTTCTGTACTTAATGCACTTGTTCCTTTTTTGCCTGCAGAAACTGTCTATGCCGCCGATGCAGTACATCTTCCCTATGGACAAAAAAGCGTAGAATTTCTTATTGATCGCGCAACTGCTATCACCCATTTTTTTGAAAGCTTAGGAATAACTACCATCTTTATTGCATGCCATACTTTAAGTGCTACAGCAGTTACCGCTTTAAGAAAAACATTTCCTCACATAACCTACATAGACCTGCTTCCCTTAACTATCAGCAAAGCGCTTGCAGTAACAAAAAATAATCGTATTGGGGTGATGGCAACACAAGCGACCATAAACACCCACATTCATCAAAAATTACTTAACGAAACAACAAGTGTGACAAAAACTCTCATCGAGCAACCTTGCCCTAATTTTGTTCCGCTTATCGAAAGAAAAGCATCACCTCAAGAATGTCAGGCTGCTATTGATGAGTACCTTCTTCCACTACTTGCTGCTGATGTTGATACCATTATTCTTGGATGTACCCATTATCCGTTTATTCAAGAACTTTTAGAAAATCAAGCTCCACACGTTACTTTTATTAGTGCAGCCAATTCGCTGCCTAATTTTGAAAAAAGTAAAAGTTCTCCAATTATTCATTTTGTGACCACCGCACCAATCGAATACATTAAACAGGCGGTTGACCATTTTTTTGTAAAAGACCATGGGTGTATTGTTTCATTTGAGTCCACTGCCATTCCGAGCGACGTAAGGAACGGTAAGGAAATCTCTGAAAAAACCAATATGTCGAATAGCGCTCATTGAAGTTGTTCTCAAGGCTGTACCTCATGGTTTTATTAAATAGTTAAATAGAAGGAAGATATCCGGTTTCTCGTCGTCCCCAGCGGTACGGTAGTCGCGGCAAAACACAATATGTTTTGTTAGACAGAGTGAACGTCGGGGATCCATGAAAAATGAAAAAGTCATTACTTCTTCAGATAAAATCTTTGTTCTAATCCAATGCTCGTTGCTATTGTATTGGTAAGCACAAAATTCTCGTAAGGAAGATTAAGAAATATACCTTCTTTTAAAAGAACCGGGATGACGGTGATGATGCATTCATCAATCAAACCTTCTTTAGCAAAAGAAGCAGCAAGTTCCGCTCCCCCCAACAACCAAATGTCTTCGTTAGGCTTCTCTTTTCTAAGCTGCTCTATAAAACTTTTTACGTCTCCGTTAACAAACACAATGCTCTCATGCACAGATAGTAACGGATCAAAAGAAAAAACATACGTAGTTTTTTCTTTCCAAGCCCATTCTCCAAATCCAACAATTTGTTCGTAGCTCTTGCGCCCCATCACAATAGTAGAAATGCGCGCAAGAAGAGCTTCATATCCATGCTCATCATTCTTATCAGGTTCAGTTGGCAACCAGTCAATTCCACCGTTTTTGTCAGCTATAAATCCATCACTACTCATCGCAACATAAAAAATAATTTTCCCCATATTTCTATTCCTTTTAAAAAAAATGGCCCTCGATTAAGAGCCCTTTTCTAATTTTTCATTGTAATGACTTTTTCTTAACTCATGGATCCCCGACGCTCCCTCCGTCTAACAAAACACGATGTGTTTTGCTGCGACTACCGTACCGCTGGGGACGACGGTGAATGATTATTTTAAAGCAGAAAGATCTTTGTAGTCGTATTTCTTATGTTTTTCCATCTTTTTTACCGCTTCATCAAGAATGCCGTTTACAAACTTATAAGCATCTTTTTCTGAAAATGCTTTTGCAAGTTCAACAGCTTCGTTAATAACAATAGTTGCATGGGTATCTGTATTTACAAGCTCCCACAATGCAACCCGTAATACAAGTCGTGTACATGTGCCCAAGCGATCTAAACGCCAATTAGCAAGAAGAGGGGTTACCATTTCATCAAGAGCTTCTCTGGTATCAATAATCGATTGAGCCATTACAGCAACTTCACCATCAATTCGAATATCCATTTCATAGCCACGATTGAAATTATGAATCACCGATTCTAATGAAACGGTGTAGTCAAATGATTCCATTACATACAACAACTGAATAACCAAAGAACGAAAATCACGACGCGATGTCGCTATAACGGGATTATTTGTTACCTCTTCCATGCTGTAAACTCCGTACTCTTAGACGCGTTCAATATAGGTATTATCACGAGTGTCGACTTTAATTTTTTCGCCTTCATTAACAAACAAAGGAACTTGTACCGTTACCCCTGTTTCTAACAAAGCTGGCTTAGTTGCACCACCTTGAGCAGTATCACCACGAACACCAGGAGGAGTTTCTTTAATTTCCAAAATCATAAAAAGCGGTGGAGTTACACCAATAGGACGATCTCTAAAATAGAGCATTTCATAAGCTTCTTGTTCTTTTAGATAGCCAATCACATCTTCTAAATTTTCTTTATTAAGCGAGACTTGGTCATAACTTTCTTCATCCATAAAGTTATAAAGATCCCCATCACAATAAAGATACTTCATAGACCTACGTTCAAGATCTGGATTTGCAAATTTTTGATCCGAACGAAAGTTTTCTTCAAACGTTGAACCGGAAATCAAATTTTTAAGCTTAGCGCGTACCAATGCGCCGCCACGGCCCATTTTATTGTGCTGAAAATCAAGCACTACATGCGGTTCATCCCGCAATAAAACTTTTGTACCTTTACGAAAATCGGTAGCTGATATCATCTGGTCTCCTTATTACCTTAAATTTTTGAGCGAAAAGACGTATCCATCAGTATAAAACGCTCGTCATAAAAAGCAATTCGATCCCACATTCTTCACAAATACCCAAAAAGGGATAGCCTACTAATGTCTTTTATTGTTATAAATTATGAGGATTTTTTCTTGTTACATCTGGATCCCCGTACCATTCACTCAGCCTGGCTCGTGCTCTGCACTACTGCGGCTTCATTCCTTGGGGATGACCGTACAGAAAAAACATGCTCAAAAACTTATCTGAAGATCTTAATAAAAATCAATGTCATCCCCAGAGAACGAAGTTGCCGCAGAGCATTTTATACTCTGTCCAAACGAGAGATCGGTACGGGGATCCAGACGTAACAAGAAAAAATCATAATTTTTAGAAGCTTTTAGAGAAAGGAGTCAAAAATGACTAAAATGAACTTAAGTCACGTGGACCCCGCAGTAGCCGCAATTATAGAACGCGAAGCAAATCGCCTTGAAACAACGATAGATCTTATCGCTTCTGAAAATTACACCTGGCCTGCAGTGCTTGAAGCAAGCGGCTCCATTTTGACCAATAAATATGCAGAAGGGTACCCAGGAAGACGATACTACGGTGGATGTGTATACGTGGATGAAGTGGAAGACCTCGCTCGCCAACGTTGCGCACAACTATTTGGAGCTGAACATGCAAACGTACAACCTCACTCAGGTTCTCAGGCAAACATGGCAGTTTACTTTGCAGCGCTCAAACCAGGGGATACGATTCTTGGCATGAACCTTGCAGCTGGCGGACACCTAACCCATGGGTACCCAATAAATTTTTCTGGCACCTTTTATAAAAATGTTAATTATGGGGTAAACCAAGATACCGAAGCGCTTGATTATGAAGAGATTCAAAAACTTGCCCTCGAACATAAACCTCAGATGATTGTGTGCGGAGCTTCTGCCTATTCACAGATTATTGACTTTGAAAAGTTCGCCGCCATTGCCAAATCAGTAGGCGCTTTTTTACTGACCGATATCGCGCATATTTCAGGCCTTGTTGCTACCGGTTTACACCCTTCACCTATTGCGCATGCAGATTTTGTCAGCAGCACCACCCATAAAACATTACGTGGACCGCGTGGTGGGCTTATCATGTGTAAAGAACCGTACGCGCAAAAACTGGATAAAGCAGTGATGCCTGGACTTCAGGGAGGACCACTCATGCAACAAATCGGCGCTAAAGCGGTCGGTTTTTTGTATGCTCTGCAACCGGAATTTAAAATCTATCAACACCAAATTGTCCAAAACGCACAGACCATGGCAGACGCTTTTGCTTCGCTTGGCTACCGCATCGTTTCAGGTTCAACGAAAAACCATTTAATCGTCATTGATCTACGTAGGAAAAATATCACCGGCAAAGAAGCAGAAGAACTGCTTGGAAGCATTGGCGTTTCAGTCAACCGAAACTGCATCCCTTTTGATCCACAAAAACCGATGATAACCAGCGGTATCAGAGTGGGAACCCCTGCAATCACTAGCCGCGGATTTACCAAACAAGAAACTGAAGAAGTGGTACAGATTATTCACGACGCCTTACAAAAACGAACGGATATCCACGCGCTCAATGCCTTAGCAGAACAGGTTCACCGCTTGTGCAAAAAATTCCCTGTGTACGAAAAATAGAAAGACAAGTATAAAGAAAACATCAGCATCTTGTGGTAAATAAAAATTCCCGTCCTCCCCAGCGGTACGGTAGTCGCGGCAGTGTTGGAGATCACGCCATAGCTCGATAAGAGCGGCGGCGGACGGCATTGGTTAGACGGAGGGAGCGTCGGGCATCCAGGTATTACGAGAGAAATCATATTTTAAATTATAAAGATTTTTCATTACGCCTGGATCCCCGACGTTCAGTCGTTTTTCCGCGCATTCACACGAGACAATCTCCTATCTCTGGGGACGACGGGAGAAGTAGTACATTAATATTTTAACCACCCGTAATCCTACTTCGCCTTACAAGCTACGAAGGACTGCGGGCTAACCGCCCTTGAAGGAGAAAGAATGAAGGCAGAATTTGACGATTACATGAAACAGTATCGAAAAGACCAAGATGGCTATTTAAGTGCCACAGGAGAATCAAGTGAGTTTTTTGCCGAATATAAAGCTCAAAAACTTGCTGAATGGTTACCTGAATTTTTTAAAGGGACTCCAAAAACTATTCTCGATTTTGGTTGCGGTGATGGGTTGATGACAGAGCAAGTGCAAAAAAAATTCCCAAACACAAAAATGTTTGGCTGTGACCCCTCCTTAAAAAGCATTGAATTAGCACGCAAAAATTTCCCCAATATGACGTTTGAAGTTTCAGGAGCTGATGTGTCTTGCTTTCAAGACGAGCAATTCGATGTGATTTTTGCAGCCGGAGTTTTCCATCACATCCCTTTTAAAGATCACGCTGGATACATTCAAGACCTACATAGGGTTTTAAGCAAAAATGGAGTATTAATACTTTTCGAACTCAACCCTTTTAACCCGGGAACACAGTATATTTTTAATACCTGCCCTATTGAAAAGAATGCGAAGATGCTCAACCCTTTGTACGCACGGAATCTTTTAAAAGAATACGGTTCGCCAACACTTAAGTTTTACAGCTTCTTCCCACACTTTTTACGGGGATTTAGATGTACCGAAAAATTCCTCACAAAGGTACCTCTTGGCGGCCTGTACGCTACTTTTTTAAAGAAAAATTAAAACCTTTTGAATGTGCGCTTTTAAAGTGTGTCATTCTCAGCAAAGCGATAAGGGAATCTTTGAAAAAATAACTTAATTTTATCACAGTCATTCCCAGAGAAGGAGATTGTCACGTGCGAATGCGCTCTCTGGGGATGAGCAGGACTTTTTATTTGTTCATTAATCTTCGAACACGCAACTTAATCCTATCATACAACCCATGTTGAAGCGCCCACAAAATTGAATGGGTCCCATAAAACGTTGCCGCGGTAAAAAAACCGGTCAGGTAAGGGGCTACGGGAACCGTAACCAGACCAGGTAACGCACTAAAACAGATGGCAAGCCAATACGAAATTTCAAGATACCACGGCTTACGATAAAACCACGCGCACAATAACCCAACATTAGCGAACATCAGCAAGTAGTAAAACAAGACCCCAGCCTTTGCAAACAGCATTTTAAGAATAAAAAATGGATGCGATTTACACAAAGCAAAGACTTCTTTTTTCATAATCTGTTCAGCTTCTACAGAACAAAATTGAACGGTAGGATTGATTTCTTTAATTTTATTAAAGCCACAGGAATCTGAGAACGAAATCCCCAAATCATTAGTTATAAATCCACATCCAACGTATATAGAAAGCCAAAATACATGCCCTAATGTATGATCTCCATAAGCAATGCCATGAGCCTCAAGATAGTTATTTCTCAATTTAAGAGCCTTTTGAATTCCCCAAGAAGTTACCCCTGCTCCCAACCCAAAACACGCTAACAAAACTACTGTTCGCCATGAAAACTTGTAGCGCAACACTACAGCAGTTACCACCACGAGCCCTAAAGCTGTAGCAGTATGCAAACGTAAAAAATTAACACCCACCGTTACAAAACCAGCAAGTACACAATACAGTGCTAGAGGAATAATTTTCTTTTCCAAAAGCAATGCAAAAAACCATGGGGCAAAACAAAGAGCAAAAAATGAAACTAAATAAATGTCATACACAACATAACAAACAACTCCCACTCCAAACACGCCAATAATGACAATAACTCTACTTAGCCAATCCGTGGACAATCTTAAAAAGCCGGTAATCGCTATCACCATACCAAGACCAGTAGTCACTGCATACGTCCACCAAATAGCTTGATCCAAAGAAAGGTGAAACCAATCAACCAGTACAGGAACAAAAGGATAGATCTCAGGATCTCCGCCATACCCCTGTTCTAAAGGAGCAAGCGCTCCTTTAGAAAATCGAAGTAATAATACGCCCGTTGCTTTAAAAGCAGCTATGGCTTCATTAAAAAGCGCCAAACGACACGGCATTATATTCATCATTTTTCCTTAAGCTCAGCCCCAACACCCTCTTCAATAATATAAAGTGGTCTATTTTTTTGCTGCTCATACATTCGACCAATGTACTCACCTAGCAACCACATCAATAAGAACTGCACACCCATAAAAATATAAACTATTGTTACAAGCCATTTAAAAAGGGGATAACGCGCTCCACGAACAAAAGCATCAAAAGCTATATAAGCAACCATCAATGAACCTGTAGTGATTACAAAAAAACCCATAAACGCCGCTATGCGTAAAGGGAATAAAGAAAATCCAGCAATACCATCGAATGCTAGAGTGATAAGTTTTGACCAAGTATACCCAGAAACACCCACTAATCGTTTTGGTTGATTAAACATCACATACGCATGTTTAAAACCAGTCCATGCTACAAGACCTCGCAAATAGCGTGCTTTTTCTCGGCAAAGTCGTATCTGATCCAAAACCTTTTTATCAATTAAACGAAAATCTCCCACATGTTGCGGAATCGCCATATCGGAAACTAAATGTAAAAGCTTATAATAACAAAAAGCAGTGAAGCGCTTTAAAATACCATCGTCACGAGAAAGAGTGCGAGTATAGACAATCAAAGCACCATTCTCCCACTCTTGAACCATTTTTTGAATCAGCTCAGGAGGATGTTGTAAATCAGCATCAAGAGTAATACAGGCATCGCCTTGTGCGTAATCATACCCTGCCGTTAAAGCCATCTGGAAACCAAAATTTCTACTGAAAGAAAACCCTCGCACCCGAGAATCAAGAGCAGAAAGTTTTTTAATAATGTCCCAAGATTTATCAACGCTCCCATCATTTATAAAAAGTATCTCTACAGTATACGAACGCATTTTTTCACAAATCTCTCTCAGCTTTTCATAAAAAACAAGGAGGTTCCCTTCTTCATTATAGACAGGAACAATAAAAGATATTTTTTTCATACATCTACTGCTTTTTATAAATGGCTACAAGGGAAACACCGATAGGAAAAGACATCCAAGGCAAAAAATATTTTTCAAAACTAAATAGTGTTCGTAAAAGATTATTTTTCCATCGAGAAGGAACGGTCATTTGAGCGGCAAAGGAACTATTTGCTTTACGCGCTAAGAATGCTGCTGGAAAAAGAAAAAAGTTATAATAACTTAACTTTTCTCGTTTTAGAGGCTGCGAAAGTAATAACACGCTCAATGTTTTTTTTGTGTAGCGTCGAAAATGAGGAAAATCTCCCTCTTCATCAAAACTACTCCACAAACACTGCAACGCCGGAACAGTCACCAAAAGACGCCCCCCTTTTTTAAGGAGCCCTGATAATGCTTGTACTGCTTTATAATCGTCTTCAATGTGTTCAATAACATCCATCGCTACCACAACATCAAAACTTTCTTGCGGTAATGATGCATCTAAAATATCAGCCTGGATAACGTTCAACCCTTTTTCTTTACATAGCGCAACAACTTGAGGGTCTATATCGACCCCTGTTACCTGGCCAAATTGTGCTGCATGCTCAAGCTCTGACCCAGTTCCACACCCTACACAAAGAATTTTTATATCTTTTACATAACCAGGCAGTGTCTTCCAAAAAAGCTGCTCCGTAATTGCCCGGCGAGACTGGAACCACCAGTGATCATACTCTGCCCGAGCAAGTAAGGTTGTTGTATCCAGTTCAGAAATCATGCAAGCCTCTGCAAGACTTCGCATACATAGGCAACTTCTTCTTCTAACAATAATGGATAAAGAGGCAGTGAAAGCGTGTGCTCTCCTATATATTCAGCAATAGGGAAGTTGCCTTTTTGATATCCGTACTTTTCTTGATAATAAGACATAAGGTGCGTTGGACGATAATGAACCGCAACCCCAACTCCTTGATCATACAAGAAATCAATAGCTGCATCTCTGTTTTTTACCCATACTGAATACACATGATACGCATGCCGAGAATCGGCTTCCAGACCAGGGCGTTCAAACGTATACAACAACGTCTCATACAAATTAAAAAGAACTTCCCTTCGCTTGTGTAATGCTTCAATACGCTCCACCTGATGGATCAAAAGAGCCGCTTGCATATTGGTCATGTTTGATTTCATGCCCAAGAATTCCATATCATAATGACGATATTTTTTAGTGTAGCGATCAGCTGCGCTTGAAGAAATACCATGGCTTCGCCCTTGCAACAGCCATTTGTGCATTTCTTCATCATTTGTTGCTATTGCACCACCCTCGCCTGCAGTAATGTTTTTTGTCGCATAAAAGCTATAACAAGCTGCATTAGAAAGAGTTGCTGATTTACCACCACGATGCTCTCCTTCAACACAATGAGCCGCATCTTCAATGATAATTAATCCATGGCGATCGGCTATCTCTTTAATTGCTGTCATATTACACATTTGACCATATAAATGAACAGGAATAATCGCTTTTGTTCTTGGAGTGATAGCAGCTTCTATTAATGTTGGATCAATATTTGCAGTTTTCCATTCAACATCAACAAAAACAGGCTTTGCCCCCACAAATTCAATCGTATTTGCTGTGGCAACATACGATAAAGCGGTAGTGATAACTTCATCACCTTCGCCAATACCAAAATAACGCAAACAAAGTTCTAATGCATGAGTGCATGACATAACACCAACCGCGTATTTAGCACCAAGATAGCGCGCAAAATCTTCTTCAAACTGTTTTGTAACGGTCCCTGTTGTAAGAAAAACAGTATCTAAAACCTTCATCAACTCAGCTTTATCTTGCTGTTCTAAATTATGACGAAAATATTCTACTTTTCTTTTTTCACTTGAAAAAACAGGAAGGACTTTATCAATCGGATATTCTTTAGATTCCATGACTACTTCCTTGTAATAATTTTGTGATACACATGCTCTACCGATTCCACTAAAAAACTATTTTTCTGATAAAAGCAATTTGCGGGAATATTTTCCACCTGTGTTGCAACACACAAAGACTTTTTTAAACTTTCTGCATACATGTATGCCTGCTGTAAAAGAACCGATGCAATTCCTTTATTTCTAAACGAGCTATGAACACCGAGCAAATCAATAAAAAGATCATCTTTTACCATGCGTAAAGAAAGAACCCCTGCGCATCGCCCTTGCTTATCCGTTGCTACAAATACTTTTTGTGCGTATCCCAAGAATGTATTTTTCATCCATTGACTATATACCTTTAAAGCACCCTCTAATCCTATAAAAGGGTCTTTTGCATAATGGCTTACCGCCGCAAGGTCAGACGTGATTTCAGATAAAAAACTATCACTTCCAGAATACTGATAACTTTCAGTTACCAGCAGATCATCATTTTTATACTTATGAGAACTACTAGAACCAGTAGCTCGATAGACTATCCGAGACGAAACAAGATAATACTTATACTCATTCAACAGTAATCCCAATTTGACATCGCAAGGGACTGAACAAAAAACAAGCCTTATATTTTCTTGAGCAAAAAACAGTTCTGTTTGATCAAAAAAAGAACGCTCAACGGATGATAATGGCACAACTTTTGCAACGCTCAGTTCCAAAAGCTCCGAATCAAAACGATCAACGAAAAAATTGTTTACCATACAACTCTTCTTGCTTAAAAAGGGGAAGCTCTCCTGAAAGATAATCCGCATTAAAAAAATCACGAATCACATACAGAGGGCGCTTTTTTACTTCTATGTACAATCGTCCCAAATACTCTCCAATAATCCCCATAACAGAAAGCTGCAGCCCTCCCATAAAAAGCACTGCCGCTATAAGCGATGTCCATCCTAAAACGGGCGCCTGATATAAAAAAGAACGAACCACGATTAATGCACCAAGACAGAAGCTTATAAAGGTAAAAGAAAAACCAAGAAACGTAATAAGCCGCAACGGATACTCAGAAAAAGAAAATATCGCATTAGAAGCGAGCTTTATCTGTTTAAAAAAGGGATATTTGGTTTCTCCATATTTTCTTACCCCATGCTCGACAGGGACACTTGTATGATTAAAACCAACCCACCCTATAATCCCAACAACATAACGTTGAGTTTCTCGAATGCGGCGCACTTCGTCAACCACCTGTTTTTTCATAATGCGAAAAATAGTGCTGTTGATCTCAATTTTTTCATTGATAAGAAGTTGCATACATTTGATGAAAAACTTCGACATCGCTCGCTTAAACCAGCTAAATTTTTTATTTAAACGCTGCGCATAGACAACGTCATAACCTTCTTGAAGTTTATTGTACAGAGTAATAATGCTTTCTGGTTCATCTTGTAAGTCAGAATCCATAATAACCACATAATCTCCAGTGGCATAATCAAGGCCGGCACTGATAGCAATATGGTGCCCAAAGTTTCTACTAAAAATAATACTTTTTATTGTTGAATCAGTATCAGAAAGCTTTTTAAGTAGCAAAGGTGATTGGTCTTTACTGCCATCATCAACAAAAATAATTTCGTGCAAAAAATCTGAAAAGTCATGCGTTAATGCAGCAGTAAGCCGTTTATACAACTCAGGGATAGTATCTTGTTCGTTATAAATAGGAAGAATAAGAGAGATTTTTTTCATCATAAAACATCAAATAAAGAACATTTTTTTTCATAGTTCGCAAAATAATCCTTGCGCGCCTCTTCATTATCAAAAAACTCTTTATACCATTGATGAGTTTCTTTTAGTCCTTGTTCTATTCCCCACTGAGCTTTCCACCCTAAAAGTTCTCGTGCCTTTTTACACGAAAGGTATTGCTCAGGAATTTCACCTGAAATTATGCCTTGAATTTTAGGGGTAACCGAACCTTTTCCCATAACTTTTGCTATTAATTGAACCATTTCAATCACCGTCAAAGGTGTCTCTTCACTTATATTAAATACCTGCCCAAGAATATTTTGATCATCCATTTTTTCAGCAAGCAACAAGTACCCATGGACGACATCTTTTACATACACATAATCACGAATCAGAAGGCCGTTTGAACGTATAGCAGGTTGTTCATCCTGCAAAAGTAACTTAATAGTACGGGGAACAATACGATTAAAGTGCAAATCTCCCCCACCAAAAATATTCCCACACCGGGTAATACATACCGGCAATTGATAGGTATGAAAATATGACTGAGCAATCAAATCAGAACAACTTTTTGAAACATCGTAAGGATGACGAGCCAATAACGGCATATCTTCCGTGTAAGGAAGTTTTTCAGGAGTTCCATATGCTTTATCGCTTGAAGCAACCACAATTTTCTTAACCCAAGGAGAAAGCCGACATACCTCTAAAAGGTTCCACGTGCCTTCGATATTCGAATGAAACGTAGATAAGGGAGAACGATTTGCATAGCCGACAATTGCTTGCGCACCTAAATGAAAAACAGTCTCAATATCAAATTCATTCAATATTCGTTGCAATGAAGCAAAATCACACAAATCACCCGCAACAACATTGACCTTGTTTTCAAGACCACGTGTTGCTAAGAGCGAGAAAGGCAACCTATCACGCACCAAAACAGTGACCGAGGCTCCTCGAGCAACAAGTTCATCTACCAGCCATCCACCTAAAAGGCCGCTTGCTCCTGTCACAAAAACAGAGCGATCTTTCCATTCATACTCATGATGCATGGCCATTTATCATTCCTTTTTTACTAATTACTACTCGCCTTTTTTCCATCTCGCATCGGTCTAGTTTTCTCTTTTTTAAGCAAAAAAGCAAAACATTTCAAGCATTTTTATAATAGAGCATGATCAACAATTTTTTTCACATGCTGACGCCACGTATACTGATCAAGAGCTTTCTTGCGCGCATTTGCACCTATCTTTTTTCTATCCTCATCAGACATATATATGCATAACAAACATGCCTCTACAAACCCCTGGATATCTAATGGATTAACCAAAAAACCAACTTGATCAGTAATTATTAAAGGCCTATTGCGTACATTTTTTATATACACAGCTGGACTTACAATCTCTGCTACTTGCTCAAGATCCGATGCAATGACCGGTTTACCCATACTCATATATTCAAAAAGCTTTGTAGGAGAACCAAAAAAACGTGACCCATCTTTATTTGATTGTGTAGGGCACAAAAACACATCGCAGTGCACTAAATACGCAGGAGTCTCTTCTGGAAGAATTTTTCCTGTGAAAGTAACGTATTCTAATAAGCCCTGCTCATCCAAAGAAAGCTCAAGCGGCGCACGCCCAACTCCATCACCCATCAATAAAAAATGAATATTTTTATCAGCAGCAATAAGAATAGGAATAATTTTTTCTAAAACGCCAATCCCATGCCACTGGCCAAAGGTACCAATAAATCCAAAGGTTGTTTTTTTAACCAGAGGGAATGAGCCATTCATAAATTTTTATTTTTCCAAAGCTATATAAAAATCTGCTGCAAGAGCGGGCAGCTTTCTTCCCAAGAACATATTCAATTTTTGAACCGATTCTATACCGGTAAAAAGAACACTACTAAACGGACCTGATAGCAAGCCTCCACCCCTACGATCTTTTATTTTAAACCCATACTGTTCAGCTTTTTTTGAAAACGAAGAATAGGTAAATCGTTGAATATGAGGAGAACTATCAAGAGAGGAAGGTTCATCAAAATAGGTATTTTTACGCAAAATCTTATGCTTTATAAAAACATAACCACCAGCAAGCTTTGTCTTGGTAAGCACCATGCCCAACTTTAGTTTGTACCATAAAAACGATTCCATCTCGAACCATCCATACCCATTAGGAAGCGTTATGAGGACAAGCCCACCTTTTTCTAATCGAGAGTACAAAAGTTTAAGAAGGCCATCAACCTGATCATCAGTAAGATGTTCTAAAACTTGAGAAAGAATAATTTTATTAGGAACGAATGAGACATTTGCAAAATCATCACACACTAAACACTCATCCGAAAGATCATTTTGCCTGAGAAGATTTTTTCCGTAAGCAATACTTTTTTCATCCGTATCAACTCCTACGACATCAAACCCTTCTTTCAAAAACGGTAATGTCATCATCACACCCGTCCCACAACCTAAATCAACCACTTTGTCATCTTTAGATAAAAATTTTTTAACCCACTCATAACGAGAGCGAAAGCCATAAATGGTTTCAGCGGGATAAAAAGAGTTATTTTTTTCCATAACCAATCAAAACCCTTTCAAATAAAGCCATCTCTTTTAAGTCTGGATCTACCAAAAATTCAAGTAATTTTTTCAAAATCTTTCTACTAACCGTACAGAGAAATCTTCTAGCAGAATTAAATATAAGTCCTGAAACTGGCGTTACCGATACATCCTTATAGAAAAAAACCATAACTTGCTTCAGACTCTCTTGCGTAAAGCCAACTTCATGGGTGAAATCCATATAACGATCATGCTGTGTAAAGACCCAATCAGCGTTATAAACATCAATCAGAATAAAGCCTCCTGGTGTTAATTTTCGATGAATTTTCTCTAAGAGCTCCATAATGCGATCTTTTTCTATGTGTTCTATCAATGCTTTTAAAAGAATGACATCAAAAAAATCTGGTGATTCTTCAAGAAAAGTAAATATGTCTGCTTGAACAATTTTTGCTGCCGGATTAAGTTTCTTTGCTACCTCAATGTCTCCAGCAGAAAGATCTACTCCTACTAAGTTTGTATAACCTTCTTCTGCAAAAACATTTAGCAAATATCCTTTATTGCATCCAAGCTCTAGTATGGAATTATGGCGTTCAACTTTTTTAAAATAAGTTGCATACACAGTATCAAAATAACGCCTAAACCATTTAAGCTTTTCTTGATCTTTTCCATCGAGAAACTGCGTTCTAGTTTCATGATATTTTTTTAACAAGTCATCGCGTTGATATTTATTTTGCATTCCAACTTCCTTTTCTAACTATCAAGCTTTCCATTGAACTAATGGGCGCATTTTTCCTTTTTGTCCCCGCCAAAAACTTCCGCTCCCAATTATTTTCTGGCTATCGCGCTCTTTCATAAAAAAGCTCAGCAATTCTTGTTCAAAAAATAACGCGGTCTGATCAAAATCAAGCAACTGTTCTCGCTTACCCAAGTTAAAAATAGTCATACCTACAGTTGTTACACCTTCTTGAAAAATATTCCCAGGAACAACAAGAACTATCGATTGCAAAGAACCGTTTCTTGTTTCATCTGCTCCCTGCTCAAACTCATCAGACATTTTTGAAGTAGAAAAAAGAAGCGTTTCTGTTTCATCATAAAATGAAAAAACGAGAGAAATTCTATCGTCCAAAGAAAGCCAGGTATACGTAACTTCTATAATAACCTGCTGATCAAGGAAAAAACTCACTTGCTCATCACCTTCAGCCCCGCCTGCAACCTTTAGAGAATGCAATGAAAGAATAGTACCTAGAACAAGCCCCTGTTCTTCCCAGACCATAGAAGAGCGAGAGATCATCTCTCCTCCCAAATACATTTTTGTAGCTTCTATCGGATCCCCGATAAATTTTTGAACCCCGCAAGACAAAACCATAATGCGCGAGCAAAGCCGCTTCATTGCAAGTAAGTTATGAGAAACAAAGACTACTGAACGCCCCGATTTTCCAAGATCATTAACGGATGCAAGACATTTTTTTTCAAACTCATAATCACCTACTGCAAGCACTTCATCTATCAACAAAACTTCTGGGCGAAGATACACCGCTACAGCAAAAGCAAGCCGTAACCGCATCCCTGAAGAATAACGTTTTACTGGGGTGTCAAGAAACTTACCTACCCCTGCAAACTCAACAATTTCATCAAAATATTGGCTTATTTCCCAGCGCTTCATGCCTAAAATAATGCCACTTAAAAAAATATTTTCGCGACCACTAAGTTCTGCATGAAAGCCAGTTCCTACTTCTAATAAACTTGCAATGCGACCCCGAATAACTGCTCGTCCAGATGTTGGAGTAGTAACTCTACTTAAAATTTTTAACAGGGTACTTTTACCAGAACCATTTTTTCCAATAATGCCAAATACTTCTCCTTCTTCAACGTCAAAAGAAACATCTTGTAAGGCATAAAATGTTGATTCCGATTTTGCAGGTCGAAAAAGTGATGTAACTTGCGAAGAAAGAAGTTCGCGAAAGCTCATTTCTTTATTGTCTTGAGATTGGTAATGGTATTTTTTTGAAATATTTTCAACCACAATACGCTTCATGATACCCCTAAATTAAATCTGCAAAAAATTCTTCTGATCGCTTAAAATAGATAACACTCGTAATGCTTATAATTACCGTAACTACAAGCGAAACAATCAGAGAAATTACATATAACGGCTCATTAAAAAGACAAAATCTAAATCCATTAATAACACCAGAAAGTGGATTAAGCGCCACCAGTACCTTTAGAAATCCAGGAACTATAGAGAGACTAAACCCAACGGGCGTGCAATACACTCCAAGCTGAATAAAAAAAGGAATGATGTGACGAAAGTCTCGATAACGAACAATAAGAGGCGCAAAAATAAGACTTAAACTTAAAGAAATAACTGCAAGCCATAAAACGAATATCGGCAATAATAAAAAATAGAGTGAAGGAAAAACTCGATAATACCCCATTGAAATAGCAAGATAAAAAACGAATGCAATGGCCAAGTCAACAACGCTACACAACAATCTACTTGCTGGTAACATCACTCGAGGGAAATAGGTTTTTGAAATAAGTTGCGCATTGGTAAGAAAGCTGTGACTTGCATGGACTAAGGTATCAGCAAAAAACTGCCACACAAGCATCCCAGAAAACACAAGAAGTGCATAAGGCACATTTTTACTAGAAATGCCCGCAATTTTACTAAAAATAATGGTGAAGATCGCAACCGTGAGAAGTGGCCGAATCACAATCCATAAAATACCAATAACTGTTTGTTTGTACTGAACAAGAATGTCGCGCCAACCTAAGAAAAGGAAAACTTCTCGATACTCCCATAGCTCACTTAGCAATGCCTTCCAAGGCTTTTTAGGAGAAATTATTATTTCATTCATTGCGCGCTCCTTGTATCGCTTGATTTTACTGCTTCAACACAGAGATACCATCCCCACCATGAGCCCATCTTTTCTAATGCCGACTCTGGAATAAAACGATACAGATATTTCATGACACGAAAAAAGGGTAAATCTTCCCGCTGGAGTTTTCTAATGCTTATTGAAGTCGGAGAAAAACCTGCTTTTTTTAAAAGATCACAAAAGCTTTTTTTTGTATACACACGAACAAGAGGACGCTCTGAACTCCCTACCTGTTCAACTCGACCAAGCGAATGGGCTAACGTTTCATAAAGAAAACGACCTCGAATAATCCAATTAAAATAAACCCCCAACCAATACGCAATCGAGTGTTTGTTATACACAATAAAAAGCACTTTCCCCTCATCTTTTACATGATCAAAGCTTCTTGCAAGCGCCAATTCGACGTGAGGAATATGATGAAGAACACCAAATGAATAGATCAGATCAAATTTTTCAGGAAGCTGCATTTTTTCAGCATCCATTTCAATTATCTGTGGCTCATAGCCATAGAAATTCAAGTGTGTTTGTGCCAATACTCGATTTTCAGGAACTAAATCGATCCCTGTGTAATCAGCACCACTTTTACAAAATTGATAAGCATCATAACCAGCTCCTGAACCAATTTCCAAAACTTTTTTATCTTTATAGTTGGCAAAGTTTACAACTGCTGGTAACCACTGACACTCTTCTGTAAAACGCTTTGCAAGAACAGCATCAAAAAAAGCCTTCGTTCCTTTTTCGTGCTCAGGAGCATGAGTCCACCCTGCAGGATTAGTTCCCCAGACAGCCTTCGTCACTTTTTTTATAGAATCTCTTTCTACTTGATTCATTGCGCACACTCTCTTTTTATTCGCTCAGGGTCAAAGTGATCCGTATCAACACCATTGGGATTTATCAAGATTTTTTCTGCCGGAACACCCCAACTAATAAGCTCATTTTTTAGAATTTCTGAAACTACCACAAGATAATCCGCTTGTCTTATGGTATATTGTTCAATCCAGGACAAGGGCTTTATCAAAAACGTTAATCTCTTTTTAGGCACCCATTCAAAGGCGGTCCAGACCTCTGAACAGTTATATTCAAGAATTAATTTTTTTTTGTACCAACGTGCAAGAAACACACCTGTTAAATTCAGCAAACTATAGCGCTGGTAAATACACGCAATAGGATACTCGCGTATAAGTTTTTTGGTTTGAAAAAAGAAAAAAAAAGAGGACAAAAAACAGTTCACCTTCCAACGCAAAAAACGGAGCGATGAAGGATTTGAAAGTTTTACCAGCTTTTCCAACTTCACATTTTTCAACACAGAATCTAAACACGAAGAAGCACACAGAACCGGATAGCCAAGATCATGAAAACCTTTGATAACTCCTAAAGTATGGGTTACTGAACCGCCTGCAGTTAACTCTTCGTCCCAAATATCGGTACGTAAGTACAAAATATAGTTGTCGTTCATTCAAGAACTTCCATCGCCAACACATTTTGCAGTACCCAAAATTGTGTTGCGTAATCAGCACTCGATGATTGTGTTGCAGCCATCATTGTATCTATCGCTTTTTTTTCAAAAATAGATTCTAGTGACTGTTTCTTTGTTGCCAAAAGGTCTCCAAAATATGATTTAAAGTAATCTCCTTGCTTAAACCAGCGGGTTGTAGGAGCAGCAAATCCTATTTTTTTTCGATAAATTACATCGTGTGGCAGAATGCCTTCACACGCCTTTTTGAGAATATACTTTGTTATCCCATCTTTGTATTTCAATGCCGTTGGAACCTGAAAAGCAAACTCAACGTGCGCGTGGTCCAAAAAAGGAACGCGCCCCTCTACTGATGTTGCCATCGTCATTTTATCAACTCGCATTAACAGAAGTTCAGGAAGTCGCTGCTTAAATTCTAAATAAGTCATTGATTGTAAAAAATCACCCTGAGGTTTTTTTTCATAAAATTTTTTAAGATGATAATCGATTATTGCATAACTATCAGATGCTTGCTCTAACTCTGGATAGATCTTTCTAATAATCGAATCATCGAATCCTAACGCATTACCAGGCGATAAAAGCTGTTGCTTCCATTCTTCGGTAAACGCGGTTGCTCCACTCCAAAAAAGATGTTGCCCGGACGCCCACTGATTAACAAAACCCAAGCGATTATGTTTGTGCGGAAAAAATTGCGCTGCCGCCCATGCACCTGCTTTTTTAAGAGGCTGAGGAAGCCCCACTGTCGGTTGATAATAGCGTCGATGCACATCAAGGTACTGAGCATAGCTTTGGTACCCACAATACAGCTCGTCGGACCCTTCGCCCACTTGAACAACAGTTACCCCTGAATCTCTTAGTAATTTTGAAACATAATACAAAGGAATACAGACAGAATCAGCTAAAGGCTCATCTTGGTGGTACACCATTTTTTGGAAAAACTCGAATGCTTCTTTTTCAGAAATTGTAATTTCATAATGTTCAGTATTGAATAATTTTGAAACTTTACGCGCCCACGCAACTTCGCTGTATTCAGGGCCATCGGAAAATGAAACGTTAAATGTCTTTACTCGATCAGTGAACTGAGACATCAACGCAGTAATTAAACTTGAATCAATACCCCCTGATAAAAAGACCCCAAAGGGAACATCTGATATCATTCGCTTTTGTACCGCATCGGCCAAAAGAGTACGAATTTGAGCAATACAAAACTGCTCATCAGCTAAATTTTTTTCTGGATAGGTAATGGCAGGAACAAGCGGATTATACCATTCGTGGAAAGTCACTTCTTTTGTTGTATCCATTTTTATATACATACCAGCAGGGAGCTTATAAACCCCTTGGTATAATGTGTAAGGAGCCGGAGTTACCAGAAACGTAAGATAGTGATACAGGGCCTGATGATTAAGTTTTTTATTGAGCCATGGCAAATGCCACAGCGCTTTAATTTCTGAAGCAAAGCTAAAGTAGCCCCCTTCTAACGAAAAATAGAATGGCTTAATTCCAATGCGATCACGAACACAGTACCATTCATCGGTAATCAGATTACCCAACACAGCAGCAAACATGCCCTCTAACTTATCAAGGCAGGCAATGCCCCATTGTTTAAACGCATACAGGAAAACTTCTGTATCTGTTTGAGAACTGAATTGGTGGCCATAACCTTCAAGTTCGGCACGTAACTTTTTGTAATTATAAATCTCACCGTTAAACATAATGACGGTAGTTCTTTGCGTATCAAACATCGGTTGAGAACCTGCATCAGAAAGATCAATGATGCTTAACCGACGATAGACAAACGCTGCTTTATGTTTTTCAGAAACCCACACACCATGACCATCAGGCCCACGATGAGCAATGGTCATATGCATTTTTTCAAGTATTTCAGAATCAACTGCAAACTGCTTGCCACATGATATATACCCTGCAAATCCACACATGCGTACCTACCTTTTTTAATATGACTTTTACTTTTTCAAAGATCCCCGTACCGTTCACTTCGTTCTCTGGGGATGACACATATTAACCCTCTCGTTCTCTGAGGATGACAGATTTTATTATTACGCTTCTGCGGATGACACGTTTTACTTACGTCGCCAAAGATGAAACATTTTAATACTCCTCTGAGTGGGGTGACACGGTTTAATAGACCTCTGAATATGACATTAATTTTTTATCCCTGTACAAGTTTGCTAGCTCAGCCTTGTGTGTCATTCCCAGCTTGCATTAGCAAGAGGTAGGGGAATCTTTGGCGTGCATATCAAATCCTTTTAAATGATTTTTTTCTTCATTCATAGATCCCCGTACCGTTCACTTCGTTCTCTGGGGATGACACATTTTATTATTACGCTTCTGGGGATGACATTGATTTTTATACATTTTATACAAGCTTAAAATTCCCTGCGCTGCAAGTATCAGCAAGAGTGGTTCAAACAAAATACGATATCTTCCAGCACCATAAAAACCGGTTACTGCCGAAAAACATCCGATGACACACAAGAAAAAAACCAGTAATTCGTAAGATCCTTTTTGATACCAGTCTTTTACTGCCCATGCACCTAACAACCATTTAAAGCCATTTATAACGGCTTCAAAGACCATGAGTGATCCAACAAAAGGATTTCTGAATGCCCACGTAAAATAGTTATATAATTGCGCAAACAATCCTCCCTGTAATTCATGGAAAGGAGTAATGTTCCCACGCACCCCCGAATCAAAAAGGAGTTGTAGTTGAACTGAATACAAACCAAAAAAAGTTTTTGAAACATTTTGGAAATACATTTTTAAAACAACAAAAGGATGTGCGAAACAAGTATTCCAAAAAAGAGTTTTTAGCGGAGCCCAATATTCTTGCTGAAAGGTTGAATAGTTCATATCTCCCCTTGCTCCCAACTCTGATAAGACCTTTAAAAAAGGTGCATTTTGCAACTGTGCAAGAATAACCGCATGGAACCAATGATACAGCCCCCCTTCTGCCAAAAATGAAACTTTATACTGCCCAAAAACCAATCCATTTCTTACCATGTATAAAAAAATGGGCGCATAAAATGCAGCACAAAAATAAACATACTCAGACCAGCCAACTGAAAAAGTGACAAAGCGTGAAAGAGTAAAGAAGCACACAGCAAGGCCTAGAGGGAAAAATAAAGCAGTTGGCTTTACAATAACAGACAAGCCCAAAATAAAGCCCGCCTGCATAAGGTGCGATCTTTTTTTTGTGCAATAAAATTTCGCGCATCTTTCAAAAAATAAGGCGACCAAGAAAAGCAAAAGCGCTTCTGCCAATATAAACTGGGGATACACAAAAAATGCCCCACTTATCACCGCAAGTACAAAAACGATACGTGCGCACGCTACACCACACAAAAGAAATGCTGTTTGTGCAGTTAAAAAAATGGCAAGCAAGGACAATAAAACTTGAATCAAAATCACTTTCCACAGATCACTGCCAAAAGCCAAGTACACCATTCCCAAAAAGAAATGATATCCCTGAGTATGAACTGGGGAAGTTCCATCAGGCTCTTGCACTGCACCTGTTTTTACAAACTCTTGAGCAACTCTTTCGTATGCAAAAGAATCAACTTCGTAATGACCATCTCGTGGAGCATACGTATACAGTAAAAACGAGAAAGCTAAAAAACAAGCCGATCCAATGGTTACAAAAAATTTATTCTCCGTAAGAAAATTCTTTATTCCCGCCACCTTTGCACACCAATTCGTCAATAATAAGGGTTAACTCAGCAACTCTATTTAAACGCTCTATAGAAATCGGCATTTTACGCTCTTCACTCTGCAAGCCATCAAAAAATTTCTGTAACAAAACTTCATGTCCCTTGTTTGGATAACGAGTACTTTCGTTAAAACTATGTGAAATTCCAAATCCTTGGAGCACTTTATAATCATCCATCACAATTGTTTTAGAATCATAAAAAACTTCCATGCGCTCTTTGCCTAGCGCGCTATGCCCTAATGCCGTATAAAGAAGAGTACAAATCGAACCATCTTCAAAACTTATTTGTGCGGAAAAATTATCAGTAGGAAAAAGATCACTTGACCCTGGCTTTAATGATTCAACCGATACAGCAGCAGGCTTTGAGCCAGTTAAAAAACAAAAGAGATCAAAAATATGGCACGCTTCTCCAATGACTCGCCCTGCACCAAGATCTGTTTGTGTCCAATGATCACCAGGAATGTACCCAGCATTCATACGATAATGAATAACAACAGGAGACTTTCTTGAAACCAATTCCCACTTAATTTTTTGGATAAAAGGAGCAAATGAACGGTTAAAATCAACACAAAAAGGAACTTTTGGGTTATCAATCAAAAATTTACTTATACGACCATATTGCTCAAACGTTGTTGCCATTGGCTTTTCAAGAAATACCGCTTTACCATGAGAAAGCGCATCTAATGCCTGATCACAATGAAACTTATGTGGCGATGCAATAACAACTGCATCTACAATGTCTTTTTCAAAAAGATCTCGCGAATCAGTTAATGCAACAGCCGCTCCATAGGTACGGCACACATTTTTTGCATTCGTAATATCAGTATCAACAATTGCTGAAATTTTTACATCCCCTACTTTAGAAACAATAGGAAGTAATTTTACTTTTGAAAAACCACCAGCTCCCACGAATCCAACACGTAGAGCAGTTCCTACTGCAGGAGTAAATGCAAGAGCTTTGTCTACAAATGGTTTACGAACAGCTGGCACAAAAGAAATATCATTTTTAGGGGTATAGCGTAAGATAACCCCCAGCACTTCTTTACTTTTTATAAGCTCATAAGCCTTAGCCACGTCTTCTATATAAAATTCTTGCGTTGCTAACTTATCCACTGACAATTTTTTTTGGCTAATTAAATCAACAATTGCTTCCATGTTACGATTTTCAGTCCAACGAACATACTCATAAGGATAATCTTTACCCTCAATTTCATAAGAATTATCGTAACGTCCAGGACCATAAGAACATGATATTAAAAGATCGATTTCTTTTTTATAAAGTGGATTCCGTTGCAAATCAAGACCAACATCACCAACAACTACCACTTTACCTTTACGACGAGTTACTTCCATAGCTGTTTGTATAATCGCACTACTTTGAGTTGCGGCAGTGATAATGGTGCAATCAACTCCTCTGTGATGAGTTAAAAAACCCATATCCTTTTCAAAACTTTCAGAATCGGCCTTAAAAACATAGTCAGCTCCAAGTTCAGAGGCAAGAGCAATGCGTTCAGGAAGAAGGTCTACGCCAACAACTTTACACCCAGCATTTTTTGCAAGCTGAACGGTAATTTGGCCCAAAAGTCCAAGCCCCATAACACACACTGTTTCACCAAGCTGAAGCTCAGCACGTCGAATACCTTGTAGCGCAATCGATCCTATGGTAGTGATACTTGCGTGTTTTATAGATGCCTCATCTTTAACGGCAACTACTAAATTTTCAGGAACACAGACAACATCAGCATGATTTGCCCAGCCAGCTCCAGCACAAGCAACAAAATCACCTGCACGAAACTTAGTAACTTTTTTACCAACAGCAAGAACTTTTCCTGAACAAGAATAGCCAAGAGCCTGTAAATTACTTTTTAATTTTGTATTAATAAGCGCATGGGTACCACCAAAACCATTTTCTGTAATTGATTGAAGTACTGTTTTAATTTTATTCGGAACATTACTAAAAATAATACTTCTTTGGGCATTTGAAATAGTTGCAGCTTCGGTACCAGAGCTTATAAAAGAATAATGTACAGAAATCAAAACAGATCGCTCATCGAGAGAAGGTTGTGCTACTTCTTGAACAATTAAAGATCCTTTTTCTAAAAACAGTTGTCTCACAGGGTTTCCTCATTTTCAGTAGGACGTTGACCTAACAGATGTGCCATTTTTGCTTGTTCTCGTTGAGCTATTTCATCATAACTGCATGCAGCCCAAAAAAACTGCTCCTGAGAAATTGATTGCTCATGAGATGTATGTAATAACCCACAGAAATCAATAAACTTTTTATGAGCAATCAATTTTTTATCAAGTGATTTAAACGGGGTATGTGGAACCAAGCAAACAATAATATCAGCTGCTTCAATTCCCTCTTGCAACGAAACTGCATGACGAGCAACATCGTTCCCTAACGCTTGTTTAGCAACATTTGGTTCACAAACAAATATCTCTAATTCATTTTTTTTAATTAAAGTACGAGCAATTTGAAGCGCTGGAGATTCGCGTAAATCATCTACATCAGCTTTATACGTAGCTCCAAGCAGCAATACACGACATGTTTTAGTTGCATGGGATTCTTTCCACTTTGCTACTTTTTGTTCAATAGTAGCAATTACTTCAAGAGGTCGCTTCTCATTAACTAAACGCGCCTCTTTCAACAATGTTGTTTGGGCTGGAAAAGTTTCTATCAAAAAATATGGGTCTATTGCCAAACAATGGCCACCAACTCCACTTGTTGGGCGCAAAATATTAACGCGCGGATGTTTATTTGCAAGATCTATTAATTCATAAGGATCAATACCTGCAACCTGTGCCATTGAAGCAACCTGATGGGCAAATGCAATATTCACATCACGGTAACTATTTTCGATAAGTTTTGCCATTTCGGCAGTTTCGGCAGTTGTTAGGTAAAGGTCACCACTTACAAAATATTTATAAAACTCAGCAACATGCTGTGTTGAACCGCGATCAACACCACCAATAATGCGATCATTTACCTTAAGTTCATGAAAAATATTTCCAGGCAATACTCGCTCAGGACAATGAGCAACAAAAAAATCTTGCCCCACAGAAAGACCTGTTTTTGAAGCTAAAAATTGACCTAATATTTTTGTAGTCCCGACAGGAACAGTTGACTCTAAAATAATAGTATCACCAACTTTTAAAACTCCTGCTATAGAAGCTGCTGCTGCAAACACATAAGAAAGATCCGCTTTTTTATCAGCAGTAAACGGAGTAGGAACCGCTATGATAAAAAAATCTGCCGGTTCATACATAGTTGTAGCGTAAAAATATTCTGTATTTAAAACCGTTTTAAGTTTTTGCACAATCTCAGGTTCTTGGATAATAGGGCAACATCTATTAATACATGCGACAGCTTCTTCATTAATATCAATGCCTACAACTTTAAGCCCTGCTTGTGCTGCAACAATAGCAGTGGGAAGACCTATATAACCAAGACCAACCACACACACTTTTTTTGCTTCTTCACTACGAAATGCTTTTTTCATATCCATGTCCTTTTTTTTGGCAATCACATTCTTCTTGCTGCATCACTTGCAAAGTCTTAATGATACGCACTATACGATCTGCAGAAAACCCATCTCCGTAAACAAAACTACGCATTTTATGTTGTTTTTTATTATCATCCAAAACGCTCGCAAGAGCTTTTAGAATAGCATTTTCTTCTGTTCCTACCAGTGTTGCAAGCCCTTCCCATACCCCCTCCATTCTTTCACTTTTTTCACGTAACACAAGTATGCTTTTCCCCATACTTACAGCCTCTTCTTGAATACCCCCAGAATCGGTCATAACACAATCAACCGACTGCAATAGAAATACCAATTCATGATAGGCAAGCGGAGGAAAAAGAAAAACATTATCTTGCTCTTCAAGCCCTCTATTTTTAAGAGCATCTATTACTACAGGATTAGGATGGTACGGATAAAAAAAAGCAGTATCAGGGTGTGCTTGCGCATATTTTTTTACTGCACCAATAATGCGCACAATCCCATCAGGAAATGATTCTCTTCTGTGCGCTGTTACAAGCACTTTCTTATAACCAAAATCATCAGCATTTTTCACTGCAGAAACAAGCTCAGGTCGAAGAAAAACTTCTTTATTTTTTATTTTTTCTTCAATAATACGTAACGCATCAACAACAGTGTTCCCTACGCAAAAAACTGTTTCTCGTTTTTTGCCTTCTGCTAAAAGATTTCCGGTAGCCACCGATGTTGGAGTAAAATGATACTCAGAAAGAAGCCCAACCATACAACGATTAACTTCCTCGGGATAAGGGCTCAACATATCACCTGTTCGCAAACCAGCTTCGACATGCCCTACTGGAATTTTTTCATAAAAAGCAGCCAATGCTGCCGCCATAACAGTAGTCGTATCTCCCTGAACCAAAACAAGTAATGGCTTATAGTCAAGATAGACCTGCTTCATTGATTCAAGAACAGCACAGGTAAGATACGAAAGGTCTTGACCTGGCTTCATAAGAGAAAGTCTAATGTCGGGAATTACGGAAAAAAGAGCAAATACCTCTTCTAAAAGATCACAATGTTGGCCGGTTGAACAAAAAATCACCGGAATACCAGCACGCTTGAGAGCAAAATAAACAGGCATCATCTTAATGCCTTCAGGACGAGTTCCTACCACCAACATAATCGGTTGCATAGTTATTCCTTTATCCGCTACTAGTTACTTTTTAAATTGGCATAACCATAACATTTCAGCTTATTGTTAGCAAAAATGAAGAAATTGTTTTTAAAGTTTTTATAACCACAGTAAACTGTTTTTTTCATCGATCTCTAACTAAGAGGGTAAAAGTATGAACATTCTCTATGCTCCATGGCGTGAAGATTACACAACCTCAACAGCACAAGGCCCTAAAGGGCAAGAAACAGCAGGGCCTGAAGATTGTGTTTTTTGTATTCGTTTTTCGCAAACAAATGATGATGAAAATTTTATCCTCGCTCGCTACAAATACAACTGTATTATGCTCAATCGCTATCCTTATAATCCTGGCCATCTTCTAATACTTCCCTTTGAACACAAAGGAAGCCTCGAAGAATTTTCAATTGATGTGCAAAAAGAACTTATTCAGCTTGTTACCCATAGCACTGCGATCTTAAAAAAAGAGCTTAAAGCCCAAGGCATAAATATAGGCATGAATCTTGGTAAAGCTGCAGGAGCAGGCATACCAGCACACCTCCATACCCATGTGCTTCCACGTTGGAATGGAGATACTAATTTCTTACCAACCCTCTCAGAAACCAAACAAGTTTCCAGCGACCTTGGCAAACTTTTTAAAGAAATAAGCCCAAAACTTAAAAACCTCCCCATTTATTAATACTATTAGAATACTGACACCTTGACCCCTTTGTTCTCTTTTTTTAAAGAAGTATCTTTATCATAGTCACTATAAATTCACCCAAGATCAAAATTAACTGTGGAGGTTATGATCATGAAACAGATTTCAAAAAGAACGTTCTTTATTTTTGTGAGCATACTGTTTACTCAGAGTTGTAATGTACAAGCGGTTACTATTATGGCAGCAAATGCTATAAAAACTGCACTGACAAAGATAACCGTACAAGCTAGCGCCCCTGTAGCTCCTGGTTTATTTAGAACCTGTAGCCAAAAAATAGGTGCTGCTGCTGTAAAACATCTTATTAAACGTCCCTATATGGCAGGAAAAACTCTTATTGTGAGAGTCGTTGGCGGGCTTTCTCTTTATGGCGGTGGACAGTTACTTATAGAAAACGAAATTCTTAAACCAATTGATCCTGCACAAGTAACTCCTCCTGGACATAAAACTCTTTCTTTTCTCAGAAAAGACCCCACGCTCATAAATCCTCCTGGAGCTAAACGTCAATCTTTTTTTGCTCAAAAACCAGACCCTGTGCCTACCGGCACCACGCCGACACCTCTTGAACCTGCAATTTCTACTGGGGTTAATGCTCTCCTAGAAGAACCTTGTAATTTACCTAATGAAAGATTTAGTCAATCTATAATGAGCAGTGAAGGCATCCAAGAAATTAACCTTTCTACTCCAAAAACACCTTCTGAAGAATTTTCTAATCCTATACCTTCTCAAGAAACATCTTCTTTAGATTCTCAGGGATGGTTTGATTTTTTAAAAAAATATAGCCCTGCAGAATGGCTTAGTGAAAAAAAAGCAGCCACTTCAGAATGGGTTTTTCAAAAGAAAGCTAATGCCTCACAATGGGTTTTTCAAAAGAAATCTAATGCCTCAGAATGGGTTACTGAAAAGAAGACTATCATTATAAAACCTATTAAAGATCATCCTAAAATTGCAGCTGGGCTAGCTACTTGGGTTGTAGCAGGATTCGTCTACGAAAAATATTATAAAGAACATAAAAAAGCTGCCCTTATCGTAAAAATGACCCGAGGAATGAGTGACGGAGCAAACAATAGTACGATCCATGGAACTACATGGAGGGAGTGTCAAACGCTTCTTCAAAATAACAACTATCCAACAGCCACAATCGCAAATGCTAAAGACTACATAGATCGTATTAATAACGGATCATTGAGTATTCCCGAACATCGACTTTTATGGTGGCTCTTCCTTCTTCACCCTTATTCTGTCTATAAAAAAATGTCCCGTTAAAAACGGTACTAACATATTAAAAGAATACTATGAGTGGGACAGAGATTTTTATAATTTTCTGTCCCACTTTTTTTGCGCTTATCCGAAAATTAATCATCATAAGCCTTCTACTGCTCCTCGTCGCATTATCTCCTATTCTGTGATACTCTTTTTCGAAAATACCTTAACTGAAGGAACGCTTATGAAATCGATGGAAATCCGTAAAAAGTTTTTTGATTTTTTCACCAAACACGGTCATAAACAGATCGATAGCTCTTCACTTATTCCCGCCGAAGACCCGACGCTCCTTTTCACCAATGCGGGTATGAACCAATTCAAAGACCTCTTTTTAGGTAAAGAAAAACAAAGTTACAAAACTGCGGTTACTATTCAAAAATGTGTACGCGCCGGTGGAAAACATAACGATTTAGACAATGTTGGATTTACTAAACGCCACCTTACCTTTTTTGAAATGATGGGGAATTTTTCATTCGGCGACTATTTCAAAAAAGAAGCAATTTTCTACGCTTGGACCTTTTTAACCAAAGAACTAGGAATCGACCCAAACGAAATGTTTGTTTCTGTCTACGAACAAGATGACGAAGCTTTTGAAATCTGGAACAAAGATATGAAAATTCCAGCAGAACGCATCATGCGTTTTGGCAAAAAAGATAATTTTTGGCAAATGGGCAACTCAGGCCCCTGCGGTCCATGTACCGAAATTTATGTTGACCAACGCCCACAAAGCGAACGGGCAACCCTGCCAACCTACGAAGATTTTGATAAAGGCAGATTGCTTGAAATCTGGAATAACGTGTTCATGCAGTTCGACCTGCAAGAAGATGGGGCGCTCAATCCCCTTAAGCAAACAGGCGTTGATACTGGTATGGGACTCGAACGAGTTACCTGTGTTTTACAAGGTGTCGATACAGTCTATGAAACAGATATTTTCCTCCCTTTAATCAAAGCAATCGAAGAACTTACTGGAATTGAATACGCCAAACAAGACGCTAAAGTTAAAGCAGCATTTCATGTTTTAGCTGACCACATTCGTTCATCCTCACTGATTATTGCTGATGGCGGGTCTCCTTCAAATGAAGGTCGTGGTTATGTTCTGCGTAAAATTATTCGCCGTGCAGCATTGTTCGCACAAAAACTCACCTCAAAGAATATTTTCCCTGAACTTGCGCAAGCATTTATCAAACAGATGTCCCCTATTTATCCGGAACTTAAAGTAAACGAAACAATGATCGTTAACTTACTCCGCAATGAAATCGAACAGTTTGCACAAAACCTGATTCGCGGGCAAAACATTCTTGCAGAGTTTTTGGAAGAGCAAAAACAGTCCAAACAGATCACTGGCGAACAAGCATTCAAACTCTACGATACGTATGGGTTCCCTTTCGAAGTTACTGATGTTGTGGCACAAGAACGTGGATTCTCAGTCGATTTTGAAGGCTTTCAAGAAGCGATGGAAAAACAGCGCAAGCTTTCTGGTAAAAAAATGAAAGAAGCGGCTAAAGATATTGAGCTACCAGAATCAATAAAAACCAAGTTTGTCGGCTACGAACAAACCAATTGCACTTCAAAGATCATTGGCCTTTTGGTTGATGATGTGTTGGTAAACGAAGCTCCTGCAGGTTCAGATGTGTGGATTATCACCCAAGAATGTCCCTTCTTTGTAACTACCGGCGGTCAAGTTGATGACCAAGGCTGGATAAAGATTGATGGCAAACAAGCACCCCTTAACGGATTACGTAAAGTAAGTGGCGCTATTGCTTTTCAAATTACTGCTCCCGTAGCTCTTAAAGTTGGCAGTTCAATGGAACAACAAGTTGAACTTTCAAGCCGCGTCATGACCATGAACAATCACACTGCGACCCATTTACTCCAAGCAGCTTTGATTCAACTATTTGGCAAACAGATCAAACAAGCTGGGTCCGTTGTTCATCCTGATTACCTTCGCTTCGATTTTACCTTTCATAAAAATTTGACCGAAGAAGAAATTACTCAAGTCGAAACCATTATCAACGATAAAATTCGTGAAAACATTAGAGTAGAGGTTTTTGAAACAACCTACAAAAAAGCACTCGATCACGGCGTTATTGCTATCTTTGGAGAAAAATACAATCCAGAATCTGTACGCGTTGTTGACGTTCCTGGTTTTTCTGCAGAACTCTGTGGCGGAACCCATGTTCCTTCAACAGGAGTAATTGGACTGTTCAAGATCACCGAAATAGGCGCGCTCTCTGCGGGTGTTCGTAGAATTTTTGCAGTTACTGGACCACGAGGCATTGAACTTTTACAAAGAAACTTCAAGAGCATCAAAGCTTTAAGTCAAGAATTTAAAGTAAAACCTGAAGAAATTTTACAAGCAGTTCAAAAACAACGATGCAACCTTCAAGAATGTCAGCTACAAGTAAAAAATCTTAAAAAAGAAGTAACGAAGGCGCACATTCCTTTGTGGCTTTCTAAAGTTGAAATAATTAAACAGATACCATTCTTGTACTTGCACCTGGAAAACCAATCCACCGATGATTTACGAGAAATAGCAAACCTACTGCAAGCACAAAAAACAGCTTTCTATTTCTTGATTAGTAGCGAAAACGGTAAAGCAAACTTCCATGCAAACGTTTCTCCAAGTTATCAAAACAAGTTTGATACAGCTTCCTTTGGCGTATGGCTCAAAACAGTTGCGGGGCTTTTTGGTGGTGGCAAAACTGGCATTATTCAAGGCGGTGGACCACTTGCATCAAAGCACCTTGAGCAACAGATCAAGGACTACTTGAATCAGTAAATAATCGCTAACAAAAAGTATAAAGGGGAGTTTTTCAACACCCCTTTATACTAGCTTAAGATTAAAGAAAACTCATATTTTAAAAGAAAATTCTGTCATTGCGATAAAGAATGACATAGCTTATGCAGATATCAATTCAACCGCTTTACGAATCTCTGCATCAACTTGTTCTTTGCTCTCTTTAAACCGGCCAAGAACATAATCAGGAACTTCTTCTTTAGTTGCCGGCCTGTCAATGCCAAAACGCAGGCGCCAAAAATCTGGTCCATAAGCAGCCATAATAGACTTCAAACCGTTATGTCCTTTTGAACTTCCACCTTCTTTAAGAGAAATGTTACCAAATGGCTTTTCCATCTCATCATGAACAACCAAAATCTCCTGGGCCTTAATTCCTTTTTTTTGTAAAAAAGAACATACTCGACCTGAATTATTCATAAATGTTTGTGGTTTAATAACGATAACAGAAGCATCATGTAAACGAACTTCTGTATATTCCATTTCATCACGCTGTTTCCACACACCGCCATCAAGGGCAACAAGCTCATCAACGATCCGAAATCCAATATTATGACGCGTATACACATACTGAGGGCCGGGATTACCCAGCCCTATTATTGCTTTATAAATCATAAAAAATTAAAGATCTTTTTTTACTTTTTTAGCAAAATCTTCAACATTTTTTTCTATTTTTTTAGCAAAACTTTCAACATCTTTTTCTATTTTTTTTACAGTTGAAGAATCAGAAACGTTTTTATCCATCTCTTTCATAACTACTTCTGTTGCGTCATATTTTGGATCTATGTATAAAGCACCCGGAATTACGATATCAAAGTTCAATCTTTTACAAATTGCTTGAATTTCTTTAATCAATATTTCTTCAGCTGAGCGCATTTCACGTTCTGCATATGCTTGCAAGCCTTGTTGTTTAACTTCGATTTTACCTTTGTATTCTGCAAGCTTTTCATGATGCTGTTGTTGCGCTGCAGCATTCATATCCTTGCCACCTTGTTGAAGTTTTTCAACAGTCTTAGTGTATTGATCTTTAAGCTCTTCTATTTCCATCCCTCTTTTATTCACTTCAGATTCAATTCTCTTTTGAACTGAAGCAAATTTTTTTGATTTTTGCCCAATTTCTTGAATACTAACAACCATTATTTTTGGGTTAGATCCAGTAGAAACTTCTGCATTAACCATAGAAACTGTAGAGAGCAATAATATAGTTAAAAATTGTGCGCTTTTCATCATCGAAAAATCCTTTTTATATAAATAAGACCGTTAAAATAAGCAAAATAACTCTATAATTATTACTAATAATGTCAATAAGCCTTCTTGGAGCTTCTTTTTATTTGTTTTCGAATCTCTTCAACAGCAAGAAGTAAAAGTCCACTACAACCAACTATCAACCAATCATACAATGATAAAGGAACTGTTTTAAAAATAACACGCAAGAACGGAACTGTTACTATTGCTATCTGGGTAACAAAAATACCCACTAATGCTAACGCCAACCAACGATTAGAAAATGGAGCAAGAGAAAACAAAGAGCGATCCAAAGAACGACAATTAAGAGCAGTAACCCACTGGCAGCTCGTCAGAGTAACCATAGTCATCGTACGAGCAAGCGCAAGGTTTACCGGCAAATACCATGCAAATACTAAGCACGAAACGCCGGCAGCTAAAAATCCACTATACAATACTCGTATAGCTAAAGACCTTGTCATCAATTTTGTTTGGTCTTTTAACCAGGCGCTATTCATAAGATTTTTTTCAACCGGCTCTAAAGATAACGCCGTATCTAAAAACCCATCGGTTACTAGATTAAGCCATAAAATTTGACAGGCAAGAAGCGGTACTGGATACCCCCCTGCAAGTGAAAAAAGCATCACCAAAACTTCTGCAAAATTAGTTGTAAAAAAATATAAAATTACCCGCTTAAACGTATAAAAAATATGCCGACCATATTCAATTCCTTGAGGTATTTTTTCAAATGCATCATCAAGTAATAAAATATGAGCAGCTTCTTTAGCAACTTCACTTCCTGTTCCTGCCATAGCAAGAGAAACATCTGCTTGAATAAAAGCAGGAGCATCATTAGCGCCATCTCCCACCATCATGACTACTTTCCCTTGTTTTTGAAACGCCGAAACAAGCCGAATTTTATCTGCAGGCAAAAGCCGCGCATAGACCAAGGTAGTGGAAAGAAATGGAACGAGCTCATCATCAGAAAGACGATGAAATTGCGCTCCCTCCATAATAGTGTGATCTTTAGGATGCAAAATTCCCGCTAGTCGCCCCATATAAGACGCAGTCTTAACACTATCTCCTGTTGCCATAACTACCTGAATACCTGCTTTTTGCATCTGAGTAATTACATGCGCACTATTTTCACGTAATGTATCACTAATCCCAACTGTGCCTAAAAAAGTAAGTCCCTCATGCAAAAGAGCAGTAAAAAAACTATCTTCCTCACGTTTTTCCAAAGAAGAAAGAGAGGATAAAGAAAATTCTTTAACCGCAAAAGCTAAAACCCTTAACCCTTCATCAAGCAACCTTTGACCATACGCGTGCTGAAACTCGTGTATCTCAGAACTACGTTTGCCAATAGTTTCTAAAGAGCCAATGCAAAACAGTATTCCCTTGCCATCTTTTTTATAAAAACCAGCATGATATTGATGTTTAGCGCTAAAAGGAACTTCATACAATTTTTCATACTCAGACTCTATATCTTCCAACATAAGTCCATATTTATGAGCGCATACTCGCAAAGCAGCTTCATTAGCGCTTCCTTTTACTGACCACCTCTTCTTTTGGTCATTCCATTCAAGTACGGAACGATCAAGAAGAAGGGCAGCCTTCATCATGATGTGCAAGTCCCGATGTTTTTCCTGCGCATCATCAACTTTTATAACGTCTTGCGCAACAGTTAAAGCACCTTCTGGGTGATAACCAACACCAGTAACTTTATACTCATAAGCTTCTACTTGAAGCGCTACTACCATCAATTCATTTTTTGTGAGCGTTCCTGTTTTATCAATAAGAGCAACTTGTGCACGTCCTAATGCCTCAATAGCCTGTAATCGCTTAGCAACTAGCTTATGACGAGCCATTACATAAGCACCACTAACCAAAATGATCGTCATAATTACTGGAAGCCCTTGAGGAACCACACACATAAAAAGGGCAATTAATGCTGCTAAAAGTTCTGGAAATGGCTTACCCGCCAAAATGCCAATAATAAAAAGACTCACACAAATAAAAACAATCAACCATAAAACAAATTTTAAAACCAACGAAAGATCACGCTGTAATGGCATTTGATGAGAAAAAACTTCAACATCTACTGGAAATTTTCTCGCTTCTGTTTTGGCTCCCGTTGCAACAATAACAACCTGTGCATAACCAGTTACCACATATGACCCATAAAAAAGCATATTCGATTGCTCAAATTCATCAGTATCAAAAATATCACTGGTTACAAATAAGGCCTCACTCTGCTTACATACCACTTGTGACTCGCCCGTTACAGCGGCCTCATCTACCGTCAGCCCATAACATTCTAAAATACGTGCATCTGCAGGAACATGTTCACCTTCTTGAAGAATCACAATATCTCCAGGAACTAACCGCTCATCACTTAGAAGAAATTTTACACCCTCACGCACTACAATTGATTGCTGTTTTTTAAACGACCTTAATCGATTAATCATGGAAGCAATACGATGTTCCTGAAAAGTTCCAATAATTGCATTTAATAAGATAATCCCAATAATAATAAAAGTATCAAAAGGATCTCCTGCAAAAAAAATAACAACCGAAGCAGCAGCAAGCAAAAGAATAAGAGGCTCGCAAAGCGCACCAAAAAAAGTAGCCATAAACGAGAAAGGCTTTACTATGCGCGTTATATTTAATCCATAGCGCTCTATTCGTATTTTAGCTTCCTGATTACTCAACCCTTGTTCTTGATCTGTTTGCAAAAACGCAAGAACTTCTTCTTTAGACTTTCTATACCACTTCATAAAAGCCCTCTTTTATTTTTTAACAAAACCCACTACCACAATTTTTAAAGAAAAATGCCGGTAAGACATCAATCATCTGTAGAACTTTTAATTTCAGGAAACTTTCTACAAGCCAAGCAAGGCTCGGGCAATGGTAATGATTTTAAACAATTTTTCGCTCCAGCTAAACGAAAACTGTTACTTAAACTTACATCTAAAGACCGTGCGCTAGAAGAAAGGCCCTTACTCCTCTGACTTTCAGGAGACAACATTTTAAAAGCTATAGGACGAGGAGGAGTCCCTAAAACACGACTGGTAAAATCTTGAACAGGCGAATCGGCTTCTTTATAAATAGCATCAAGCGCTTGGTGAATTGCATCTTTTTTAAGATACTTAAGCAGCCCTTTTTCTCCAAGATAAATAATCTTTTTATAGATAAATTTTTGATTTAAAATTGAAACAAGAACCTTGTTAATAACTTTAGAAAAAGAAGAATAACTAGCATAATCAGACTCCAAAACAGGAACCCCTGCTCTTGCTGAAAACATACTTATACGGGTAAAAATAAAAAGCTTTGAACTGTTAGGATAAAAATATCCGCTCAAATGTTCTGTTGTAAAAATCTCATGATTTCTATCCTCTTCGATAATGCGCGGAACCTGTTCCCAAAAATAAACATCTATTACTCGTTCGTTTCCTTTTATATTTTGCATAAAAATAGGCATATGCTCGTTAAACTCACCAATGTCGTCGTTTTTAGAACTATTTGGCCAATGCAAAACTATCAATACTCTATTTTCATCACTAAATTCACAAAAGGCTTGCCCCCAAAAAATAGGATTCTCGACAAATTCAATGTTAAAAATTCCTTCTACCGGCGATTCGGCAGAATAACTAGACCCAAAAAAGGTCGCTAGTAAAAAACAGAGAGACTTCTTAAATACCATTGAAACTTTCCTCATGAAAGATTGCTCTTTTCCTTTCAAGCACAACGCAATCGGCCACCTTAGCATAAAGTTCCAGCGCGACAGGCTGTCTAGCTTGCCCTGAGAGCAACGGCGGATTAAAAAAGCCCTTACAATACCGATTTTAGAATTTTTTCTGTGTAAGCAAATTTAAAATAATCAAGCACTAAACTCATAGTTTTTTTTTCTATAAAAACGCCACGGGAGGCAGGATAGCACACTATTTGCACTAAGGCACTTTTTAAAAAACTATCTGAAAAAGTGCATTCAATCATTACTTCCTGTTGAGAATTAAGCCCCTCAAATGAAGATAATGGTAAACGGGCAATGATAATTTTTTTATCAAGAGCATCAAGAACAACTTCTCCTTTAAACCCAGCTATAAGTTCTAAAAAAAGCGTTGAATCGTTCTCAAAATTACCATACAAAGGAACCAGTTTTTCAACATAATAGTGAGGAGCAGAAATTAAAAGATCGCCAGCAGAGAAACGTATTGTCCCCAATACAAGCGCAGTAACACACGTAAAAAAAACACTTTTTATCTGCCATGAAAAACCAAAAAATGAATACCCTTCTTGATATAAAAAAATGCTTTCGATGACTACAAAAATAAGTGTGTAAAATAACAACGTTACAAACAATAATCGCACATCAAAAAACTGTTGTGATTTTGTACGTAGAATTCGATTTACCAAAGGTATCGAGTAAAAAAAATAGGAAAAAAGAGCAATCGAAATGCACAACACTGCAGACAAGAAAACAAAGGAAGCTGTCATAAAAAACCTTAACCAGATAAAAATCATATGAATGATCATTAGTCTTATCGAAATAATGTTTATGTCCAGCCTTAATTTTCGGTGCTTATCCGAAAATTAATAGATATATAAAAATTCCCGTCATCCCCAGAGAATGAAGTCGCAGTAGTGTGAAACACTAGCTAGACTGAGTGAACGGTACGGGGACCCAAACGTAACGAGATAAAGTCCTTATAATTCAAAACATTCTATTTACGCTATCTAGTACAGATTATTCATCTTTAGTTTTAAAATTTAAATAGTATGATTTTTTCTTATTACGTCTGGATCCCCGTACCGTTCACTCAATCTGGCCAGAGTGTTTTACACTCTGCTGCGACTCCGTTCTCTGGGGATGACATTGATTTTTATTTACTTGTTGGTTTTCAGATAAATACTTAAAAGATAAGACCATTACCAAGAAACTGAAGATTGATCCAACCCCGTACTATCAAATCGAACATAGCATCTACTTAGTAAAAGCTCGCTCTTTCCCGGCATAAAAAGCACGCCCCGAGCCGTTGATTCTAAAGTAAATCCCAATTTTTCTGCCACACCAATACTGGCTACGTTTTCATCCTGACACAAAAGCACTATACGGCGCAAACCTAACTGCTTAAATCCATAAAGGGTAACCGCTGCAACAGCTTCTTGTATGTACCCTTTGCGTTGCTCGCTTACTCTGGACCAATAGCCCATGGCAGCAGAAGGAATATTCCAATCAACATTATGAAAGCCGCACATTGCAACAAGGCGCCCGGCGATGTCAAATATGAAGTGCGACATTAAAACTTTTCTGATAGTCAACGCTTAATATTGGCGATTCCAGGTTAAAATGATTTTTC